>ERZ1034873.3-NODE-3-length-157866-cov-18.063437_pt1 | contig 157866 bp, 150 predicted proteins | sample MGYA00520689_ERZ1034873 | MGnify/ENA primary metagenome ERZ1034873 (study PRJEB33766, sample SAMN09781722) | gut metagenome | biome: gut microbiome | host: Homo sapiens | place: Madagascar | study: EMG produced TPA metagenomics assembly of the PRJNA485056 data set...
GTTACTCTTTATGTTAGGTTATCTCTTAGTAGGTTATCTCTTAGTAGGTTATCTCGTTATATCTTCTTATTATTACACATATACACAGTTTGTGTTGAGTTCAAGTTGAGGGTAACGTTTAGGTTGATAACTATCTTGTTGACTATTATATTTAGATATTGAATATGTTAGTGAAAGGCTATAAATACCATTACCAATAACCCCATAAACACTAAGCTCAGATTGAGGGTAAAATAAGTACTGGACTTAGTACATTTGGTTATATATTCATTACCTATATACCGGGTTACATTTTGAGGGTAAGTTGAGGGTAAAATGGAGATGGGATAAATAGTCATATGACTATTATATTTACTCTAGTAGATCCTAGGTTCTAGCAAGTAATATATAAGTAAAATAAACTTCAGTTTACACTACAAGAGTAAAGGATACAAAATAAATAAGTGTTCTTAGTGTTTTCTGTATAGGAGCTAGAGGAAGTGACTTCGAGTCACTTCCTCTAGCTCTCAGTTTAGATCAGTTTAGACAACGTTTCTGTTGTCTGCTCATTGCTGTCTCCAGCAATGAGCTTTTGGATTCCGTAGATCAGGCATGACGTTACAGTCATACCTACTACAACACCAGCACCATAACAGATGCCGCGTACTGCGTGAGACACAGCCTCGCGGTCGATGATCGAACCGGGCTTATCAGGTTCGATCTTCCGATTGGGATCCGGAATATCCTGTTCCGGAGTTGTTCTGTTTTCATTTGTGGTTGTTTCTTTTGCTTCTTCTTCTTTCATTTTGGATTCCTCCTGTTTGTTGGAATTGATGTTTTCGTTCACAGTTGTTTCCTTGGTTTCTTCTTTCATGGTCTGTTCCTCTTGTACTTGTTGTTTTGCGGTTTCATTTGATGCTTTCAGCAGGTCTTCAACCTGCTGACCGACATTGATGCCGAAGGGTTGCTTCTGCATCTCTTCTTCTACTTCTTCCACAGTAACACCTTGTGGATTATTCTCAGGGTGTTCTATGGAGATTGTTACGATTTGTTCCGAATCTTCGTAACGCATCTTTTTACGTTTATGTCCCATGCATCCTCCTTATGGTATTTGCGTGTGTGACTACCACGCTTTAATTTTAAAGTATTAACGATCACGATACTCTGAGCGTGGTAGTTGGTCCACTCTGTGTTAAGGATAGACAGACCTCACGATGTTACTTTGTGATCAGCAAGTTGTCCATCGTGAGCTGGAATGCTTTTTCAAGAGCCTGATTCCAGTTAAGGCTGGTCTTAGCCCAGATCTCTTCTCCGATGACATAGATCGGTCTTCTGAGATCTAAACTGCTGTAGTCAAATTCTGACATACAGTCTCCTTCTTAGGAAGGTTTGTAGAACAACGTCACACTCCACAACGACCTAACACTAGAGTGTGGTAGCACTCTAGTGTTAGGGTCCTTTATATTACTGGAGTAATGATACGGAGTCATTGTTCCATTATTATCAACAAAGTTATATATATTCGAAATATTTTGAACTACACGTTTGAAAAGAAGAACTACAGAGAGCTGATTAGACTCTCTGTAGTTCAGTTTACATATTAGCCGTAAAGATCCATCAAAAGTGTTTTCGTATCTTTGTTAAGATGTGATACTCCGATATTGAGTTTGTTCAGAACTCGATACAGAGCGGAACAGTTGTGATAGATGATCTTCTTGTAATCCACTAGAGGGATGATCTCCTTAGGGATTGCATTTGTAGCTGGGTTGATTAAAACATTGTTCGGGAACTTCTTATGTTGTTCTACGAACTTCATGGTTTCCTGATAGATGGATTTATTCATCTTCTCAAGTTCTTGATAGTATCCAGCTGTAGGGGTGTACAGAGATACGTAAATCACCTTAGCTGGTGGTTGAACATCTCCGTATTTCTTGGCATAAACAGCTTGCCAAAACATCCAAGCAAAGAATACAGACGTTGACTCTGGATCACTATAATCTCTTTCGTATTTCAGAGATGTGATCTGAAGGAACTCTGTTTCTCCTCGTTTGATGCTGTCCATGATGTTGTGTTCCCATCCTAGTACTTTATCAATCAACTTGTTCGCCGATAGTTTGCCTTGGATGGAAGGATACAGCACATCATTCTCAATGAAGTTCTGTATGAAATCCAATGATGTAGAACATACGGAAGATCCACGTAGTGTTTGACCTTTGATGTCTGCTTTAGGTTTTGGCAAGATCACTCCTTCCTGAACGGCTTGGATACCACAGTACGTCTTCTTGATACCAAAGAGTAGCATGATAGGATAAAGAAACTCGTTCTTCATAGCCAATACACGACGATGCTCTGGAGACACACCGTGTAGGATACTGTATCGATAGCAAGCATGACGCACACTGTGATGAAGCCAGTAGATCACGAGTGACGTGATCTGATAACTTTCATCGGTAATATCATAATGGATCCCGCCTCGAAACCAATCATCCCACTCAGCAGCTGTGAAGATCTCACTGTCCGTATCACTGATGATCACGGTATTGCGCCAGGTCATCTGTTTCTTACGAACCTCAGGGACATCTACATCCGTGTTGACGAAAGTATCGAACAGGAGATCCAACATGTGGACTTTCTTTTCGATACTTTTACAATAGGCTACGACTTTCGGGATCAGTTCAGGATGTTCTTCCATGATGATCTTGATTGAGTAGTTGTTGAACTCCTTCGCAAGACCCACTGTTGTAATAGCCAGAACAGTTTCATCTTGTTTGAAGATGTCATCTGCTGTTACATTAGGATCAAGTTGTACTTTACTTGTGTCAAACACATACCGGATGAACCCTTTGAAGATCTCAGAGTTATACCACATGATGTGCCTTAGATTACAGTAGTAGAAGAGAAACGTTACTTCCAATGGAGTAAGTCTACTGATCAACTGATCGACAGAAGCCATCTGACAACCAGGACAATACCGGTGAAGTGTCTCTGTATAGAAGTCGATCAACTGCATGTGATCGATCATCTTCAGTTTGTACTTCCTGATCGCTTGATTGATTTGTTCATCAGAAGGACGTAATCTTAGATTCAGTATGATGTGGTTGATCAATTCATCTTCACTGAACCAAGAGAAGTTTCCTCCAAGTAATTGCTCTGCTACCGTATAAGCCCTTACTATCATACAACGAGCAGCCGATGTGATCGTGTTGTAACCTGGTTTATCATAGAAGATATTGAACGGTGATCCAAATCCTCCAGGTAAACTGTTACAGTTGATTTTAATGGTAGCCTGTTGATACCAACATCTCTTAGCCTCCAAGTCATCTCCTACTGCCTCTGCAGCAAGTTGTTTCTTCTTAACTTTCTTGCGTTCTTTCAGCTTATCGACGACCATCTCTGCGATGAATGATGATTGTTCGATCGTTGGTTTGTACATCGATCCGGCTGGTGTGATCACTTTGGATTTCTGTTGGTTTAAGAACTTGTAGAAATCATCCTCTACGATCTTCTCATTTCCAGGAGAGACCGTTTTATTGTAGATGATACGCTTACTCTGATATCGCTCTTGAAATGTATCTTTCAAGAATCGTTTAATTTCAGCGTCATCTTCATATCCGGTCATCTTCTTCAAATACGTGTAATGCATTTGTATCGCTTCTTGAAAAATGTCCGGTCGTACTATTTGATCGGTTGTTAACATAAACACCTCTATTTGTAATGGTCTGTTGTATAGGTTGAGATTCTTCTGTTGAGTAATATATGCTCGAAAAAATGATGGTGATTCCAAGTCATGCTATGCTTAAACTTGTCTTGACAACAACTTTTACATATGGAGTTCATTATGATCCCTAACCCAGCCTGTCTTGGCCTGGAAGCACTGATCCCGTCAGAGACGATCGCTTACCAGCAAATTCAGAAGATGTCTCATGATCTGAACGTTACTCGGGAACAACTGTTCGATCAGATGGGACTTTTCCGTAACGCTCATGATCTTTACATCGACAGCCGTCGCAGTCCTGTGGCTTATGTTACAGCGATGCGTGCGATGGATCTAAAACAACCGGGTGATCTGGTGAAGATGTACGCTTCCGTTGAAGACGCTTACGATACAGCCGTCCGTACATATGAAGCTTGTGTGGATCGATTCGTCAGGTTCTGTAAGGAACATATGACGGATGAGAAATACAAACTAGTTTATCAAGCTGCGATCGAGGATATTCAGCTACAATATCACAACTTGCTCTGTCTGGATCCGAGAGCGAATGGTGGAGTTGGTATCGGTCTTTCCACAGAAGGTCTTGTGTTGGAAGATGTGCCTGATGCATCGATGGAAGGGTTCTTCAAGAATATCATCGAGAGCATTAAGCATACATTCACACGAGATCTCAAGTGCAAAGAGATCATGGAGGGAGTGATCAGTCAAGCATCCAATGCTTCGAAAGAAGCGGATGATAAATTCAAGGCATTCGCTCATGAATTCAAATGTCCTCCTGCAGGTGAGATGAAAGATGGTATTGATTATGTTGGTCCGACATCCAAGTTCTTGAGCGAACGATTTGAAGATTTCAGAGAAGCACACAAATCGATCTTCACCAGGAAGATGACTGCACAAGAACAAAAGAACTACTGGACGAAGTTCTTGCGCGAGCATAGAACTCACTTTAACCAGTGGGGCTCAAAATACGGAGACTTCCATCTGATCCTCAAGAAAGAAGGAACCTATGGATCACTCGGATACGATATCCGAAAAGCCATTCAACTGTTCAAAGCATTTGATACTACAGCAGCCGGATCTCGCAAATGTCTTAAGAGTATGTATCAACTTGCAGCAGGACACACTCAGATCGACTCCATCATCCCAGTGGCGACTGGAGATAGTGTAACTATCGTTATTACGACTTCAATCAAGAAAGAATGGCGGCTTTGTGTTGCACATCTGGAACGACTCTTGGATATTTATGATAAGGTGGATTATTCCATCTACCGTATGGGGAAAGACATCAAGTCCTGTCTCTGAACTTACACAACTTAAGGATAACAACAATGGAAACACAATCTGTCAATACTGCTGTACAAGTTGCAGCGATCCGTGAATCTGCTATCGTAGCTCTTCTGGAAGACTACGGGAGATTCCTTCTAAAACATAAACGTGTCTCTTCGATGGAAGAATGTCGGGATAAGATCGGGCAGGTCATCAGCATCGCCATGGATCGTGGAGATGCTACCCAGAACACTCTTGCCCACATCGATCGTTGGCTCTCCAAGAGAACAGTTAATACAGACTTCACTTGTTGCTGTAAGAGAATTGAAAAGTATCTCAGTCATGCTCTTGTGGAGGAGATGGGAGAAGTGATGGGAGAATTTGGTGTTGCACCGGATGATCCGAGTTATGCCGAATTCAAACAAGCGTACGATCTTTATCTTCAGTGCAAACAAGCGACGGAAGCTCTGATTGCGAAATATGGTCAGCAAGTTAAATCGATCGCTGCTCAATTCATCATGGAATATAAGCAGGCGTTCGATCCGGAGTTCGTTGTCAAAGTGGAACAAGCGAAGAACTGCTAACACTTGATTACTGATGGGTGGTTGTGTGACCACCCATCAGTATATTTCTATCTATGTGGATGACCCTACCTTATAGGAGGTGGTGAATATGGACCCTAATGATTTGAAATATTTCTTAGAACAACTGAAGCTCGTGTTCTCTTCGTTGTTCGCAAGACAGATGGCTTATGTAATCTTCGGATGCCCGAAGTTAAAAGACAACGAACTGTTGTTCTCTAATGTAGATGCTGTAGCAATTGAGATCTACGAGAATGATCCGGAGTTCTATTTTCACAAAGTAACGATCCACGACCAACGATTTTTGGATCTTTTGTATCAGCAGTATCCGATATTGAAATCTCATGTTATCTGTATGGATGCGAAAGCGTTCATGTCTGCAGTGAACAAATCAACCAAGTCGCTGATAGAGAGTAAATTGTCCCTGGCTGAGCAGGATCTTCTCTTCGAATGTCAGGAGATTTCGGTACCCTGTGGACAGATGATTTCAGAGTTCACAGCGAACCATTATTACGACATCTTCTTATCTGGATTGCCAGATGGAGAAGATCCGTATACGATCCAATTACAACTGGATCAGATCGATCCAACGAAGATTACATATTTGGATATTGAAAATCATGGTGGACAAATTATTCATGAGATCCTCCATTCGAGGTGTATGCTGTTACAAGGTAAGAACATCATCTCTACTAAGGAATATATTCCGAAATCTAAGATCTCGGAATACACATTACAGTTAACAGCTGGAGGAACAAAACAAGCGTTGAAAGTATCTGTAATGTTTTGTAATAAGTTGCTATCTGTTGTATCTTCGCAACCCGGAATACGGTATTACGTACGATAGTATACAGGTACATGGCAGAACTACACTACGTTGTAATGACGTAGTGTAGTTCTCTATTTATATTGTTGAATCTTATACCACCTAGAATATTAACACTCTTACTATAAGGAGTATAACAGTATGGAACGTCGACCAATTAATCGTTCTATTCAGTCAATGACTGATGGTCTCCCTGAAGTACCACCTACAGAAGTGGTTGTAGAAAAACATTCCGAAACTACAAGTCAAGAACCGACTCCTATGTCTGATGAAGATTGGGCGAAAGAGATCGAACGAGAGAAAGCGGAACAAGAGGTTGTTCTGAAGAAACTCGAAGCTGAAGAGAAAGCTGTTGCAGAAACTAATACAGCGGTTAAAGAAGAAAATACTGTTGTAAAAGAAGTTCAACAGCGTGAATCGCAGGATGCACAGAAAATTGCTGAATTGGAAAAACAACTGGCTGCTTTGAAAGCACAGCAAGTTAAAGCTGCACAAGAATCTCCTAATGTGCCGCCTACTCCTCAGATAAAACAGAAACCTGCGGAGCCAAAACAGTCCGCACAACCTAATCCTACACATCCATTTGAAAAACTTCAACAGGATGAACTTGGAGCTTCTCTATCTCAATCAACTTCTGAAATAAGAGATCCTAAAGAGGAAACCGTCGATCCTATTCAGAAAAAACACGATGAGATCGCTGCTAAGAACAATTGCTCGAATCGTGTTTTTACAGATAACGGAACTGAGGATGATCTTGATAATGCAATTATCACGTATGACCGAGAAGATCAGCGTGATGATGCCGCAAAAGAAGAAGCTCCATCGCCTGGTATTGTTGCGATGACCCTTTGTGCACAGGTAGGACAGAAGACAAAACAAGCACGTATGATGAATCGCTACATCAAAGAGCTTGAAAAATTGAATCAGAAATTTGAAATCCTTTCTGAGAGTGTTCTTCGTCTATCTAAGATTACACCGCGTATTCCTAAGAGTGACAAAGCTGGTCCAATCCACCTGTCTGGTGACACTGCGAAGATTGCGGTTCTTTCTAGGACACAAGGTCTATACCGGATTATGCTCTATAACAGCGGGTTCTGGGTCACTGTTCGTCCTATTACAGTGTCTGATGCATCAGCGTTTGTTCATGAAGTTGATAATGACTTCAAAGAGCTTGGTCGTATCCTAGGTGGACAATTTCACTTGGTACTTGGTGCGTATCTGAAACAGAAAGTACTAGAGATCCTTCCGAATGTAATTATCTCATCCAATCTAGAAGATTGGGATCAACCGGATGTTCTAGGAGAAGCGATCTCTATGCAGGATTATGATACGATTCTCTGGGGTATCTGTTGCTCTATGTATAAGGATGGAATCGGTATTGGTGTTCATTGTACCAATATGGATTGTAGACATGTTGACAACAACCAATATGTTGATCTGACTAAAGCCTGCTACATTAATCCAGATGTGTTTAATGAAGAGGCTATGGAGTGGATGCGCGATACAAGAACAACCAGAACACTGGATGATTGTATTCGATATCGCAATTCGATCCTTAAGTCAACGAAGACTCTACCAGTTGACGATGGTAGAGTGATGATTCACATGCACGTTCCGTCTATTCAGACGTACGCCAAACGCAGTATTGAATTGATTGGTAAGATGCAGGCTGCGATCTATAGAGCTAAGACTCGAAAGAATCAAGAGTTGCAGAATCAAGTGATCTTCCATATCTACAAGATGCTGGCTCCTTGGATCTCTTCTATTGTGTACAAGAACGAAGGTGATTCTGATGTTGTAATCGAAGGTTACGATGCGATTTGTGCAGATCTTGAAGCTAGAGCAGACCAGGATCATACTCTTTACAGTAAATTGGAAGAATACATCCGAGATACGAAATGTTCAATGTACTGCTTGACTTCAATTGAATGTCCGAAATGTCATAAGAAACCCAATCTCAACTCTGAAGGATTGTTCCCATTGGATGTTGAGTATCTTTTTTTCGGGTTAACCTGTCTGAAGTTGGAGCAGACAGGAGCACAATTGTAAATTATCTGGAAGAATATTGGGAGAAAGGACAAGATGTGGTCTCCAGTCACGAAGGCTTCAACAAGTCCTTTCATCTCCAACTTTTTACAGATAGTCGCTTCCACAGATCGGATAAGCGATATCGCTTCAATAACCCCAACTGGCACATCTCGTATAAAGAACCAGGTAGTAATTTAGATCAATACGAGAACCGTGTTATCGATCTGCTTCAGAGAAGTGTTACACACGAATTGTTTGGACTCTCATATTGGGATCTAATGAATATGGATCTTCCTACTTTTAACAAAATTAGGAATCGTATTCTTGATATCTGTCAGAAACAAGATGAGATGAAAAATCAACTAGATAAAGAACAAAAGAAACTGGAAACGGCGTTCCAGAAAGGATATTAATCTATGTCAGCTGTACAGCAAGAGCCGAATATCGGTTTTGTTCCTATGGATAACAATATCGGTATGAGTAACCGATTAGAGAAAGATGAGATGCAGACCATCATGATTGAAACACTTAGTGATCTCGCTGATGTGTTGAAAGATCATTGTGGTCCGTATGGTAAATACGCTGCGATCACATCACCTGTGAACCCTTCTGCAGAACCTATCTTTACGAAAGACGGAATTAACATTGTACGTTCAATCGATTATGTGTCTCAAGTTCAGCAGTTTATTAGACACACATTAATGTACATGGGATCTCGTATTGAATCTACAGCAGGAGATGGTACTACTTCTGCAATGATCATCATGGCTGTTGCGATGAAGAATTTGATCCGTTCGATCAACGATATTCCGTGTACCTATCAGGATCTAATCCATGTGTATCAGAAATACATCTTGGACAAGATGGATGCTGGATATAAAGAACACTATGGGTATCACGTCGATAACCAGCAGTTCAAAAACCATGCCAGTCTCCATACAGAATACGAAGGTGGTGAAGCTTCTACAATGAAGAAGGGGATCCGTTATATCGCTTACAGTCAGGCGTACACTTCGTCGCATGGAGATGTTGAACTTTCCAACATCATTGCTGATTTGTTCGCGAATACTCCAAAAGAAGTATGGCATCTTTTCTCTCTAGACAAAGCGGCGTACGAAACCAAAGAACGTTACATGGTGGATGCTGAATGTTGTCAGTGGAAGGTTGAGGGATGTCAGCTCTTTCCACTTACCCAGATGACAGAGGAGTTTGGTGCCGCAGCGATCCGAGAGAATGCTACAACGTTGTTGACAGACCACGGGATCTCGGTTGGCGATGATTATACCAAACCTGTCAGAGATCGGATCGAACAAGCGATTCTGAATGATGAGCAGTTGACTGTACTGGTGACCGGTAATCTTGACACTGCAACCAATATGTGGTTGACTGGTTTGTTCCAGCAGCATCCGAATCATCAGATCAGTATCTACATGGTTACACCTGGGGATTATGGTCTGTGGAATGATATCCCGTACATGAAAGTTGCATCAGGTCAACAGCCTACAGAAGTGATGGAGTTCCAGTTGGATTATAAATTCAATGGACGCGATCTGACGATCACCAAGGGATTGTATGAGGATGCTGATAAAACAACGTGTCATATGCATCCGTTCTATAAGAACGAAGCGTATCCTCTCTATAACGACTTCGTTGCTAGATTGGAACATCAGATCAAGGTACAGTCGTCCGTTGTGGCCACCAGAGAGTCCAACAATACGATTGCACACATGAAGAAGATGCTCAGCAAACTCATTGTGGTGAATCGTAACTACTTCCGAGTTGGTGGTGTTGCATACGACAACGCTGCTGCTGTTGATGTAGCGGTAGATGTTCTCACTGCAGTAAAGAATACTCTGATCAACGGATGCGCACTCGGATCCAACAAGACGCTGTATCGGTTCTTCTATGATCTGAAAAAGAGTGCAGAAGATCTTGGTGTGGATCAAAAGACTTCGAAGATCTTGATTGCGTTTGCAGATGCATTCATGTCGGCCATTGAAGAGACTTTCACTGCTATGTTCCGATTTGCACCAACCATGCGACCCACCGATGATCGTATTAAAGAAATTCTTTTGGAACCCGTCCCGTACAATATTTTGGAACAAGATCAGATGAGTTCGGAATTTCATAACCTTTATGATATGTGTTTTTCTGAACATGTAGATCACCCAGCTGTTCTTCAGCCAATAGACACGGATATGGCTATTGTAAAACGGTTCGGTGAAGTGGCGCTTCGGTTTGTAAAAACAGCCAGACTTGTTTCAGAAGGTGGCATTTACGTTAACCAAAAAAAGGATTCCTGATATGCCTACAACAGAAACAAACTACGGTATCGTTAAAGTATCAGAGTGTAATCTCGGAGATACTATTAAGTTTAAAACGATTAGTCCGATTGATGCAAATGTCTATTCTGGTAAGATTATTGGAATTGTCGACTTCGAACGTGCTAGGGTGTACGGTGATGTCGCTGCAATCCATCAACAGATGGAACAAGGTGTATCAGCACTTGATGTAACGTTGACTGACGTAACACAACAGCAATTTTTCATTGTAGAATTGTATAACGGTGAAGTTGCACCATACGCTACTGAATGGTTGCAGTCAGAGAAAAATACACGCGGTGAAGTGGAAAAAATAGCAATTGGTGCTACATACACAATCCGGCTGTACAATGTGTCCGATAGTAACGCTAGTCGGGCACTAGAAATTTTAAGAAGTAATGGATATGTTTGTAAACTCTTGAAAAGAACAAAAGACGGTTATTCTTTTTAATTAAAGACATCACTAGGTGTACGGTTAACCGTACACCTAGTGATGATACCGTTATTTTTTCTTTTGAATCTCTTGGATGATCCACTCCGTCATAGAGTAGAATTTAGTACGGTATTCTTCGATACCGTTGAGCAATGATGCTGCTGTGTTTGAAATATACCCAGTTATATAAAGTAGCATGGTGACTGGGTTATTTATGTTCGAGTTGATGATTCGATTGCTGTAGTTGGATATGTTAGTATAAAGCTCAGATATCGATGACTTTAGAGTAGTGATCTCTTTTAAAATCGTGGATATAAGAGCTTCAGTGTATCTAATCTGAGAACCACCATTCCAACCAAATTCCTTTGGATCAACTGGATCTACAGATGCTGTCTCCACAACTACTTTACAACCATCGTTTGATGTAACAACACCATCACGATAATGATTGTGACTAATTTCATTTGTGAATGCACGAACAGCGCTGTCGTATGATTTAAATGAATCATAAATAATTTTCGCAGCATTTGCTGGATCTTTTTTAACAAGCGTGAATATCTCATTCAAATTGTTATACCAACGCTCGATATACACAATGAGATTACGGAGTGATGTGAGTTTTGTAACCAAATGTTCATAATTGAGTACGTTTGGTACTTGCATTCCAGGAGGGAATGAATTGATCACCATAAGACGATTCGTACTCACTTGTTGCTGCTTGTTTGGTTGCATAAACCACTCTGTGATTTTATCCATCAGGTAGCGAAGAAAATCAAGTAATTTATTGATAATATTTGTAAATTGGGTTTTTATCCAACTTACAAGATTTGCAACGTAAATACTTTTCTTAGAAATCAAATCACGACCTTCCAATTCAGATTTACTGATGTGAATGGATGTTGTGAAAGATTCGCCGCCAACCGCATCGATTAGTGGTTTACTATAACCGAATTCTTTCAGTGTATTCAGTACATTACAGTGATGATCTAGTGTTGCTAGATCATCCATAATCGAACGATACATTTCTTTCGATTTTTCTTGGAACTCAAACAGATCCATATAACTAGGAACGAACATATCCATGTGTTTAATATCCTTATTAGAGGTTAAGAAGTTGTGTTAGTTTGGCTGCTCTAAAATAGAGTTTATTATCGACAAGTTGTTTTGTCTTGTAAATTAATTGTTCGTACTCTCTTGGGAATCGACCACTGAGTATCAATCCAGCCGGTGTTTCAACAAGATAACGAAGTAACTTGCTAAACGATTCGATACCTTCAGCGATCCGAAGTGTGGTTGCACGATTTTCTAGTGCTTGCTGGGAACTTTCATAATCAGCAATATAGTAATCAAGCATATCAGGTGGAAGATTTTGCTTGAAAACTTTAATTGTTTCCTGCATTATCAACTCACCACGCACCGGCATAGCGTCGTGTTCTTCAAAGTGATACACATCTCCATTTAAGAGTACTGTGATAAAATATGAGATTTTCGCTACATTCCAGACAATACTACTATTCTTAGAGTAAATAGATGTACCAGCTCCACTAGCTATGTTGTAGTCTAGTTTATTCAGTGATGATACAAGAGCCCGACCTAATCCGTGTCGCACAACAAACTGATCCGCTAAGCGTTCACATAGTTTAAAATTGTGAACTGAAATTGCTTGATCTGAAAGTTTTGTACTTGATGTATTAAGCGCGACTAGTGTAGATGCATCGTCCATATAGGAAAATAGTTGATTTATTACGGCGAATGGAATTGCCACGATCATAGCAGCATTTATGATCGCTGAAATCAAAATACCGAATCCATCAAGAATGTAACCACCAACAGAATCTTTTCGTTCATTTAGTAGGTCATCAACTTTATCAACAGCATCTGGTGTTTTATCAACCTTACTCAACACACTTACTAATTTGGCCTTTTCTTCAATAGTAGCGTGCTGATTGAAGTATTCATAAGCTGTCATAACAACACCCATTCTCATGCACCCATCTAGAGCGTGTTCTAGCATAGAGTGCAGATGTCCTATCTCATGCATTACAATAGCAGCAATTTCTTCTGCTGTAAATGGTTGACATTTGTTATGACCAACTTCCTGGATCAAAAAAGAAGCGAATGGATCAAAATACAGAGTAAACGACACTTTACGACCGTCGTAAAGTTGATCGATAGCATAAATACCAGTGTCTTTTCTGAGTGAATTAACAAGGTTCTGAATATCTTTTACAGTAGTACAGCGAAGGTTATATTGCTTTAGCACCCATTTGTAATAGGAATCCATCCCTGTACCAGAATATGAGTCGATAAACACTCTAGCATTTAAACCATAGCGATCACCAACATCCATCGTACAAGCAAAGCCGTAAGTAATCCCTTTAGAGAATACAATTTTTTTACAGTTTAGTCCTGTTGTTTCTTTAACAAGTTTGCTAAATCTTGGATAAAGAGTTTTTTTAGTATAGGCGATTGTTTCTTTAACACGATCTTGGATAGATGTATTGATTTTATTTCTATAGTCAATAATGTCTTGAAATAAATCAACAAGTCCTTTTGCCAGAGATGAGTTGCGTTGGAAAGCGATCGCTTCCAACGAAGGATATAGTTTTGGCATAACGAAACCTTTCCGTAGTTTAAGTATAGCATGAGTTTGCTTAAACATCAATACCACCCTATGTAGTGTGTGTATGATAACGATTGTCGTAATGTTTACACATAAGTGTAAACTAATATTCACTAAAACATAAAGGGTGTATTCATAATGAATATTGGTCTAGAAAATCTTAGAATGGCAAATTGTATCGCTATGTCTACAGAAGAGTTTCTCGATACAGCGGTAACACTGTTTTCACAGCTTGACAGTATGGCTGATACCGCTAGTTATATTGATCTGATCAACGAACGGATCGTGATGATGGAGGAGCTTCGTACAACTATCAATAAACACGGATATACCAAATCGCTAGAATCGTTGTTTGGGTCTAACTTTGAATATGGCTATTCTCATGAAGGACTTGGTGAAAAAATCTCAAATGCTTGGAAAACTTTTGTTGCGTGGTGTAAGAAAGTTTGGCAAAGAATTAAAGATGTTTTCGCTCTATTCTTTAACAATGCAGACAAAATGATCTCTAAGCTGGAAGAACGCAAGAAAGCGATTGATCAGAATGGTTTGAAAAATGAAAACACCAAGGTTACAATCCCTGGTGTGACTATGATTAAACAAGTTCTTCAAGTTCTCAGTCGAGATCTTATTACCGATCTTCAGCGTTCGAAAAAGATCATTGATGAATTAAAACAAAAGATCGCTGATGGTACATTTGGTGACATTATTCCAGAAAAATATGGGTTCTTCAAGCCCATTATTGAGAAATATGCTGATCTGTACGTTGCAGGAGGCGGTGCTGTTTTTTGATGCAACAGAGAACGCAGGTCCTGAAGATGATGTAACACTGACAAAGTCGGTTGCGATTTCTTTCATTAATACTGTTATTGAAGTTCTAAAAGCCCTGAAATCTGTAAAGAAATACGTTGAGGAGCTTCATAAGAACATCAATGAATTGCTTGATGCAACTGCTAAGGAATTCGATAAGACGATTGTTAATACTGCTGCTGATCTCGGTAAAGCGGTTCTGAATAGTCCGACTGGTAGAGAATTGATTGGTATGATTTCGAAATGGTGTGCTGGTGTTATTTCCAAAGGCACAAAACTGGCTATTGTTGTTGGTGCGAGACTACTCAGTAAGACTACACCAGCGTCCAAGTAACACAGATACAACACAAAAAATAACTTATGTGGTGGGGAGTGTGATCTCCCCACCACATAAGTAGCAATATGTTAGATAAACAGTGTACCTACATATTGCAATGTTGCTTTTGCGACTGCTGATACTACAAGATCATCAGTCATATGCTTCATTACAATGTACCACATATTTCCTCCTTGTTGTTATAGTTTTGATTTGATCCGTTTCCTCTATCATTTAGATATTTTAAGTCAGTTTCCATGTTCCAAATCCTCGTTAAGTAATTCATCCCAATGATCATCGGTTGCGATATCATCGTCTTTTACCATAGCCTCATGTGGGATAGACCTGATCAATTCCAGTTGTTCTTTGGTCAACAGTTCTTTGGAACAGTGCCAGCTCCGAAAGTAGTTGAAACGTGCTTTTGTGTGAAATTTCATATAGAGCCAGACAGTGTTGTTGTCTTCTGCTCTTTCGATGACCAGACGGTCACCTTCTTTGAGTCGTGCAAATTGCTCCAGGAACGCTTTGCAGTTGCAGAAACTCAACTCACCGGCACTTACCCGGATCATCTTGCATTGCCATTCCAGAATCTCAAGCCTCCGGAGCTGGTTTCCACTCAAACTGGATTTATGAAAAGAATGGGTTTCCGTTATGGCTTCAGGACCATCCATCAAATATCGTCTTACGACGATAGTCGCCGTGGTATCGTCTTCGCAAGAACAGTAACGATTTTCCTGAATACCAAAGACAAGACGGTTGCTTGAATGAATGCTGGTGTGACTATCGCCGTTGGTTCTCGCCTGCTGAACGTTACGGCTCCTGCGCCTGAGTAATACACATGATGTAAAACAAATCGTATGGTGGGAGTTACTAACACTCCCACCATACGAAGTCGTTAAAGACGATCTGTCCTTTTGAATGCTATTTCTTGATCGAACGATTCACTTGTCCGATCATGGAAAGTCCCCAGTTTACGTGGTTGGCTGTAACGACGAACATGTCTTGAGCCCAGAACGCACGTTTTTCCTGAACACGATCTTCATATTTCACATCGTATTCGAACTTTCCACCGGTATGTGAATCGAAAATGTGAACACACTCGTGAACGATGGTACGGATAAGGTATCTTACACCTTCTCTGGTTGGATGATTGAAGAGATTCTGGTAATACCGATAGTTGATGTAGAGGTCTTGGATACCTGAAACGTTTTTATCACTGAAACACCAAGCGATTGTACTACCTAACTTACCTTGATGATCCGGCCAAGTGTCTGGATCTTGGTTGGTAACGATTGCATATCTTGGACGGAACGTGCCTGCTTGAATACGAAATGCTTGTTCCATAAACCCGGTAAGATCTGAAATCAACTCCGGATCGATAGCTACAGGAACATGAACGATGTTCTCAGAAGCATTCCATATACGATCCAATCCGAGAAGAACTCCACTAATCATACAAACGGTATCGTTAGTATATTTCAAAACAGCTACTAGAACTTTCATGATGTTGTCGATCCGCTCACGAATGCTGATGGTCGTATCACTGATTGAACCATCATTCAGAACTCTTTCATTCGTCATAGTACCGCTGAAGATCTTACTAGCTTTCTTGGTAACCTCTTCATAAGTATCAGTATCGTTTACAGATCTGGAGAACTCTTGCATCCGAACCATAAGTGTGTCCGCTCTTGTAGATAAGTTACCGATAATAGTGGCTAACTTACTTGCATAATCGTGAACCTCCGCTTTACGCATGATGATCGGCTTTACAGATTGACACTTTTTCTTTAGAATGTCGACTCGTCTACGTATGTTTTCAAGAACATTTCCTGTGAGGACGAGACTGACAATGTCGTTTACTCTCAGATCGCTTACTACGGTAAACACAGTTTTGTAGATAGCATCAAGCTGATATGGAACAGCGATGCTATCTATCGGAATATTACTGGAGCCCAATAATTTACGTTCTGCTGACGTAGATGACTTGTGGTTGCCTTTCACGACATTTAGCTCTTGTACAGATTGGGCTGCTTTCTTAATATCGTCAGCTTCTTTAGCCCCTGTATTGGTTTTAATACCAAGAGCCTCCATGATTTTGTTGTAGAGTTTTTGGAAGAACTCTTTAATCCTCGTGACAATTTCTGTGATTTTCTTTTTGAGCCATGTAACGAATTGCGAACCGATCTCTCTAGCTTGATCAATAATCCCTTCTTCACCGATCAACGCCTTGAAGTGTTCTGTATAACCGTATTGGTTATAGTAGTCCACAATTACATGTGCATTATGATAAGCTTCTGATGTACTGATCAGTTCATCCAGAATACAGTGTAGGTCGTATTGTTCTAGAGTGAGTATGTCAATCATGTAGATCCTCCTTGTTTGAAAAAATAAATAGATATGGAGAGTACTCTCCATATCTAAAGTTCACAGCATGTTTTTGAGAAACTGCAATTCCTCATCTGTAAACAAGGCACGATCGAAGTGATACACTCTTCGCCGTTCTCTCTTTGGGACGCAAACGGTATCCACTTCTATTGTGACTGACGTATCAGTCACGTCGAGTCTTTTTAGGATACTGAACACCGGAGAGGTATTCCTATCCGCTTTTAACTCCATAAGAAGTATCTCTTTTTCAGAAGCTGTGTTTGTTTTCACATCCACCTCCACGTTACGCAATATTTCATGAATGATAGTTGTTGCGATTGGCTCATTGTGATGAGCCCATCAGTCATGTGTTTCATAACGATATACCACATACATCACCTCAATTTCTTGATGATGAGGTATGGTACTGAGACGATCTGCCCTTTCTCGTTCCGAATACACTTCGGATGTGAAGTTGCGGGACAGACTACGTCCTTTCGATCAGTAGCTCCTGACACTATAGCTGACACGATATACACCGTATCAGGTTGTTCGGGAGGTAGATTAACTACTTCTCCGTAACTCACTTCGGTGAAAATACCACCCACCTTGTAATAGTTGGTAGTAACTCTTGTCACTTTGCCACTCGGAGGAAATGTGGTTCCGTCGTTAAGAACCACATCATGCGGTGTAAGGTTGATGATATTCATGATAATCATCCTTTCTTGTTATGATGTTTACAAATTACGTAGTCTAATCTACATCTTGTAATATATAAGTAAAATTAAGATGACTTACACTAAGAATAGAGTCTGTTATGATGAGTCGTATCTACCGTAATGATAAACTGAACATCGCAGACATCGATCCTTACATCTGGATGGATCACACCAGGAAGTTCCTTCCTTCAGGTAGGAGTAGTTCACTTAATCAAATAATCGTTCATTTACATTCAGTATACTGGATATAAAGACTGTACAGGTGATGGGTAAAACCATCACCTGTACAGTAGAGTAGACCTCTAATAGTCCTATACTAGAACCTTAGATCAAAGCCATCTGAAAAGACGGTCTTGGTTCAGTTCTTTCTCAGCCGATTCGCTGGGAATGTCTTCCGGAGAAGTTTCAACAACTTCACGGTGGGGTTCCGTCACCGCAGACGGTACCTCTGGATCACCATTGGGGTCAACACCAGGGGCTGGTTCATCCAGGGGTTCTGGTTTACCTTCACCACCAGGGAGACCTTCGGGTTCTTCAACACCAGCTTCGTTAGTCAGAGCAGGCTGCGGAGGAACAAGAGGTTCTTCTTCGATAGGAGAACCATCCGGATTGACCGGGCTAACAGCGGGTGTCACTTCTGGTTCAGTAACAGCAGGGGATGTAGGTTCTGCGGGAGGAACGATGGGCTCTTCTGTAACAACTCCATCTGGAGCAGTCGCAGGTTCACCTTCGTTTCTGTAAGCACGACGACGGTTGGTCGGATTGCCAGCAGACGGAGCTGGTTCACCACCAACAGGACCTTCCGTGCCTTCTTCCAGAGCGCCAGCCGGATCCGCGTTACCATCACCAGATTTGCCTTCGCCTTCAGAATCATCCGGGAGTGTGCTGGCCGGATCATCCATCTGTTTCTCAGGCTCGAATTCGTGCTCTGTTACATCACCGCCTTGGAATTCATTGAAGACTCTATGACGACGATCTGTTGTGTTGCCAGATGTTGGTGCAGGATCGCCTTTACCTTCACCCTCACTGTCATCAGGAAGTGTTCCAGCAGGATCATCCATTTGTTCTTCTGGTTTGAATTCGTGTTCTGTAACATCTCCACCTTCGAATTCATTCTTGAGGTGACTGCGACGAACTTTGCTTCTACGTTTGTTACCAAGAGGCTTCTGTTCAGTAACTTCTTCAACTGGAGTTGCTGCAGGTGCCTGTTCAGGAACTTCAGCTTTCTTCAGCTTGCCGCACATCGTAACGATCTGATCAACCATGTGACTGCATGCGGTTCCATAAAGTTGAGCGATGGTACCAACTGTAGCTGCAAATTTACGACAATTTTCGATATCGTCTTCGGCTTCGATCTTGGCTTCGCCTTCCAGGGTATTGATCTGCTCGATCTTCGTACAAACAGCATCTTTGCATTTGGCAACGATATCTTTAGCCTTAACGATGTTGTCACATTTGCCAATAACAGCCGCAAGAGCGAGTGTGGCTTCTTTGAGGTTAGTAGGCGTCCAGCGGAAAACAGCCATTTCCTGTTCCTGCGGAGCGTCGGCAGGAGCTTCGGCCGGGATCGCTTCTGCAACTTCACGTTGTTCAAGATCTTCCTGAGACTTACCTGCTTCAGGAGCCGGAGTTTCAGCAACAGGAGCAGACATCACCTCTTCCGGAGCAGGAGCTTCTGCTTCAGCAGTAGCCGGAGATTCTTCAACGATTTCAGTCTTTTCTTCAACCTGATAACCGAGCGTCTTAAGAGCGGGTTCGATTTCTGCAAGGTTAGCAGGATCCAGAGCAGGCATTGTCGAATTGATGTCTTCCAGAGCTTTGATACGTTCCATAAATACAGGCTGAGTGAAGCCAAACACTTCATCCGTTGCAAATGCTGCTGCATCGATTGTTTCGATATTACCGAGAAGGTCGTTTGCGAGATCGTTCAGAGTTTCCTGCTGACACTTGGAAGTCTCACAAAGTTTGTCGAGATAATCGCAAATCGTTTTAGCAAGCTCATTGAAAAACTCACAAACTTTAGCATACGCGTTCTCGACAATAGTGTCGATACCTTCACAGCAAAGCTTACCGACCTGACGTGTGTTAAGAGAATTAACGGTCGGAATCTCGATGCCGATCGCGTTGGAAAGCTGGTTACCATCGTTAAACACAGCGAGAAGTCCTTCTGTAGCACCATGTTCCGTGAACAGAGCTTTCGCTTGTTTCAGAGTAGCAACCGCATCATACACAGCCTTGTCCTGACAGATGACGCGGCTGATCTTGTTGCCTTTCATTTGAAGAGCAACCTGACAGTTCTGCATGTTGGCGAGATGAATCCAGAAGAATCCTTTGCTAGCGACCTTTTTAGAGTTGTGCTTTGGGGCAAGGATGCTTTTAAGATTCAAGTTAATTCCGTTACTCATAATCTTATTCCTTTATGTAAGGTGAAATGTTTTAGTTTACTGTAAGTATGTTGTTCCACGTATCGACGAGCATCCCACTCATCTGTGTTACATAGGATTGAAAGACGACTGCACATTTGAAAACGTAGCTTGAACGTAGACTCTTATCGTTCAATTCGTATTGAAGTTTTTGTGCTTCAGCATCATCACCCAGTGTAATAAACTTATCGATCGTGCGGATTGACGATGTAACATCACTCTCTAGAGAATTCTTGAGGTTGTTTAGTTCTGCAGCTTGTGTGCAGAGCATAGCGATACGATTTGTAATCTGTTTTAGATGTTCGATGGTCCAATCGCTATTCTGCATAGTCAAGCGACCAGACGTAATCTTGTACGGATTAACCTCGTAAACTACGCCATCTTTAACGGAATAACCAAATTTAGTAATTCCTGTTTTGAACGTTGACGCATCCTTGATCGATGGAATCTTAGCTAGTTCCATCGCATCGTGATATAAGATCTCAAGATTTGTAATAATCTCGACAGAATCCTTGTAGGTAGGAAGATAAAGATCAATACTCTGAAGTTTTAGATCCGTATCATTCGATCGATTCTTATCAAACTCTCTTTGTAGATTGTAAAGTGTCGTTCTTGTTCTGGAGTTCGTATCGAACATTCTCTTGAAAAACGCAACGATATTTGTCCATAGATTCAAGAAAAAGTTCTTGAGTGATAGGAGTGCATTCCGAAAGAATGTGGATAGTCCCTCTTGAGAACTATTCATCAACGTTGCACTTCCGAGAGCATCCCTAAGCACAATGTCTTTCAACCCAGCGTATCCGATCAAAGAGTGAATATTGAACGTCTTGGTAATCTCATCTTGCAACGCATGGAAATTGTTGATTACAGCGCGTTCCATATCGTCTAGTGTACAAATCTGAGAAGCTAACTCTTCGATCGACCAGTTGCAGATGGGTGGAGGTGCTGGGAATGCTCGTTTCAAAGCATTTGTAATCATACCTCAACATCCTCCGTAGTTAGGTGATCCTGTAGATATTTGGTATACGCATACAGCGTTTCCAAAGTTTCTACATTAGAGATATCAGCCTGTTGAATGGGAAGATCGATGTTTGTATCAGTATCCAGACAGATCAGATGTGTCATACTGAGTAGACCGTATTTGATCGCAAATCGATTGACCGATTCAAGCAGTTCTTTTCTTCGCATCCATCCCCACCTAAATGTACTGGATGGGAATTTTAGAACATCTTCTTTTCGTTCAATCTTTGCTTGATGAACAATTAGAAGAAGAACTTTTAGATATTCAATCACATTTTGGATCTTCGTATGATAATCTACAGCAACACTATCGTTGCTGTTCGTTTTCTGAAAACACTGTTTGATTTTTTCATCAACGATATCCATAAATAGAAGAAATCGTTCTTGTGGGATCAAGTATTTCGAAATATCAAGATCTTGATTCCATGCTTTAAACCATTCTTCACTATTTCTCAGGAGTGAAGATTTAAATGCATTGAATTGTAGTGTATCATCTGCACCTGGATCCTGTTTATGTAGCAACAGTAGATTGTCGAACATAGTTAAACTGTTCGTTGGGATAGAGAATGGATAGTTTCTGTCCTTTTCAGCAAGAGCTCTCCATCGTCTAACAATTTTACTAATCACATTAAACAGGCTTTGATAGGTGAAAACTTTGATAGCCTGTTGATATGAAGTTGCCAATTCCTTCAATTGTTTATCGTTGAGATTCGTAATATCACGCCGATACACATCGGCATAAATTCGCATCATGTTCTCATCGAAGGTTGGTGCAACATCTCCAATATTCCACACACTGATTAGATCACAAATCCAATGGAACTCGACATATTTACGTCGTGTTATTTGTGTGGTGATATCTGCAACTTGTTTTGCTCGTTTCAATCCAATATCAAATCCCATGATCAATCCTCCATATAGCTACTGATCTTGAGATCGAGATCTCGGATCATATCGTTGTAAGTATTAATGATCTTTACAGCTTTTCGGTATTCGTCACTGTTAGGATCTACTCCGTTCAATTGAAGTTTTAGTAGATCCGTATGATTCTGTAACCACTCACGTTCTTGGATCATCTTCTGATATTTCAGGTTGCGCATCAAAACGCCCCATTCTCCGAAATAACGGAAAATAGATGTTAAAATAGTAGCACCACCTTCCAGTAATCCAAATTTGTTCTTAACCGTCTTGATGGCTTTATTTACCTGATTGTCATCATCGAGCAGTGTTGTATCCATCGATTTGCGAAGGGTATCAATTTCAGTAATCAATAGATTTGCACCACTTGGAACCGAGCCGATTTTCATCAGCTCAACGATACCGAGTTTGTATTTGTTAATGAACTCATATCGATATGGTTTTGGCTGATTAAGTTCGTGAACGTTCTCGTTTACGACGATTTCGTATAGGACACCATCGAACAGATAAACAACATAATTACTGAAGATCTGCGCCTGTTCTACAATTCGAAATACGGCTAACTGACTTACTTTAGCATTGTAGATAGTTGTGAACTTTTCATTAAAAAGAACGTTCACATTACGTTCGATCATCTGGAGTACAGTTTTAAGATTCTGTGCTACCATAACAAATGGATCAAAATTGATTCTTTGAACACGCAGTAGTTTAGAAATCTCAACACACGTATTACAAAAAACATTGCCTGGAACGGCGAATGATGTGATTTTCTGAGAAAACAAGTCTTTATCTGATCCAGAAATATTACCGAGTGTATTGATGAAATTGGTGAGCTGGTCTTCGACTAGACTAAGATTCTCTTTGAAGTCTTCTTTTGAAATCTTTCGCATCCGCATCTTTTTAGATTCAACAGCAACCGCGTCACCTACTTCTTTCATGATGTCTTGCATAGAAGTTACTCCTTTAGAATCTTGGTGTCATACCCTGAGAAAAGGTTTGCATGATTTCTGCAAGGTTGAAACTATCTTTTCCCTTGGCTCCTACTTTATTCAGCATCTGGAACGTATAGGTTCCTTTCACATCGATACCGTTGAAATACATATCGACAGTACCACCCATTACATCTACAACAACTACAAAGATAGCCATTGTTTTCAACATGAAACTTTGACGATAACCTTTATCGGCAAAGTTTGCACCGACCTCTTTGCAAGCTTCCGTAAATGTTGGTTTATCCATGATGATCATGGAATTCGCTAGATTACCAGATGTTGGTTTTAGACCAACTAGACGTAGAGCCCAGTTGAACAATTTATTGTGTTGATTAGTTAGGATTTCAGCGAGAACACCAGATTTATCTTCTTTTAGAAGTTTTTCTTGTTTCTTAAGCAAATCTCTGGAGAGCATAAAGTCGTTCCAGAAACTAATCTCTTTAGCTTCCACTTGTTTCCAACGTACTGACATCGGCGGATGGAAGTTAACATTCATAAATCCTTTACAGACGTTCGAAGAAAGGATAATCGGAATCAGCTGTACATACACATACACTTTGTACGTGTTGACTTTAGAATTACCTTCCAACGTAAGATCGATTTCCAAAAGACGACCTGTAATTAAACGTTGACTTTCCTTTTCCATATCGACAACTTGTGCCTCCATGGAAACGTTCATGTCTTTGATAGTTGAATTCAGTGTTTCTTGGCCAAAATCGTCAGCAATAATTGTGACTGTATTTTGAAGAGTTTCTGTAGCGATAATGCCGTACAGTTCTCTCACAGTTTTTCCACCAACCACCACATTTTGCATATTTAAAGCGGTCATGATGTAGCTAGCATAAAGCTGATTTAGAGTGCCGAGCAACGGCAATGCGATATCGTCTTGAGCAACGCTGTCTTGCAGATACACTCGACTAATGATATTCGCAGGTTTGTTCATTTGTGTCAGTGATACCGTCTGCATCTCGTTGATCTTCGAAGCACCTTGTGCAATGATTTTCAAGATTTCAGTCAGTCCTGCTGGCAACAGATCTGGGATAGAAGCCATATGTAATATCCTCATTTTGCGGGACAAAATATCCCTTGATTTTGTGGATTCAATGCAGCATAGCATGTCCAGGATCACACCCTCAACTATGTGATGCTAGACCTTTTATTATCTTTCTTTAATATAGGAGATGATTATGCCTTCAGATAATCAAGAAAGAACACCTGAAGATATTCTAGGATATTTTGAAGAGTTCTTACCAGCTGCATATAGAGGTAAGAATCTTCAAGCTATTCCAGATGAAGTTCTTCAGGCAACATACGACAGAATGATGCAAAGTGTAGTCAATCCAGACACACTTACAAGAGAAATGAAAGATCGTATTGCAAACCTTGCGTTTGTTACATCAGGTGCGGGTCCTTATTTTAATCAGATTCAAACTTTTCTGACGTGTCTGGATCGTTTCAAAACAAACATCCTTCCAATAAACACAATGGAATCTGGTTTGACATTTATAACCAGACCTAGATTGTGTTTACAATCATCAAATATTCGTAACAATCGTAGAATGGCAGCGTTGGACACTCTAAATCCAACATCTATGGCGTTTATGATTCGTTGTCTACTTGATACAAACTTTGGTGAAGTAAATGGTCAACGATACAAAAAGATTGTAAACAGTTCTCCTCTAATCGATCCTTACAATCCATTTATGGTCCCACTCTGTAACTCTTTGTTATCAATCAGTGGTTTTCCGGACATGATGATTCAAACGCAAACAACGGATGGTGGATATCAAGCTGAAGCTCAAACGTTCGCTGTTGGTGGAGATGATTTTAACAGAGCGACCTACAATTTGAATCTAGAGTTCAAAGATATTCAACACGGACCTATCTCAGCCATCATCTATTATTGGTTGGAATATATTCGTTGTGTAACTAGGGGTTCTCTTTTGGCTTATGCGGATGATATTGATGAACAACGTCTCAACTATACCGTATCCATCTATCGATTCGCTTTAGACCCTACTAAAACGTATATCGTTGATTGGTGTAAATGTACAGGATGTTTTCCTACTAATTTAAATACTGGTGCAACTATGCAAGTTAACGATGGTGAGGAATTTGTTACCTCAGCCACTAGACTTGGTGTTGGATTTGTATGTAATAAGGTAGAGTATCGAGACCATGCGATTTTTATGGATTTTAATACTCTTGTACAGCGATACTTCCCGGATATCAATAAAGGTACTAACGGGCAATACGCAGAGCCAGATGAAAAGGGTGTTAATAGTGCAACACTACGATACCCAAATCTTCCTAAAGAACCTTATACTAACTTTAGAGGTATCCCATATATCACAACAGATATGCACGGACCTCGACTTGAATTTCGTAGATCACCAACCCCGGTATTCCCCTATTATAGAGGTGTAAACGATCTTGTTGATCAATTGCTTATGATCGACATGATGCGCAAAGCTAAAGAATTCGGGGAAGATAATTACAAACGTTATGCTGAAATGTACACTCCAGAGTATATTAAACAAGCAGCACGTCAGAATCTTGGTGAGAACATTAAAGCGTTTTTCCAACGTGTCATGAATGATAAAACACATGATTCAAAAGGATTTGAATCCATTCAATATCACGACAATACTTCTCTTGAATCACAGCAAAATAACCAAGGAGATATCTCTAATGCCTAATACAGATAATGCAACGGAAATGACGTTGCAACTTTATTCCGTCCCTCAGAGGATCCAAGCAAAAGCATTGGATCTTCTTCAGGAGAAAGTCTTAGACGGTCGCGAGATGGTTGATGGTAACAACCCAACTACGTTTCTACTTGAATTCTCTGCTACTGTTGCAGCCGGAATTACGAATGAAGTATCACAGTCTTTGTCTACCCTTTATCCGAGCAGAGCACAGACAACAGCTGATCTCTATCGACATATGGCAGATTACGACTATATTAATCTGTTCAGTACCCCATCAACTACCGCAATTGAAATCGTATTGAATCGAGACTATTTGATTCAGAATGCAGTTAGATATGGGAATTCTGATTATAAGAAAATTGTAATTCCAGAATACAGTACGTTTAAAATCGGAGAATACACCTTTGGAATCTATTACCCAATTGAAATCCAGATTAAAGAATCTAGAAAAAATGGCGTAATCGATTACGACAATTGTTTGATCTCAACGAAATGGGATCTTTCTAATGAGAATCCATTGATGATGATGGATTCGAATATCCTGGAAAACAGAACCTATATGCGAGATGGAATTACTATGCTCTGCATCAGTATTCCAATTCATCAGTTTGTTTCTACGATCCAACAGGAAGATACTGTTGCAAGTACTGGGTTCACAAAACGATACTCCTATACAGATCAGTTTTATGCCGCAAGAGTCTTCCACTACTTCGGAGGAGATTGGGTTGAATTAGCACAAACGCTATCTGATATCGTGTACGATCCGATGTTAGCTACAGTGAAACTCACCGTTTTAACAGATCAGAACACACTTCAACTTGATATTCCACAGGTGTACTTTACTAAGAACATGATTGGATCTAAGGTTCGTACTTATGTTTATACGACGAAGGGTGCACTGGATATTGATATCACAGAGTATAGTACCGAGGAATTTAGTGCATCGTTTTTGCTAAATGATGAAGTGATAGATGATACATACAGCTCTATGTTGAAGAGAATTCCATATTGCCAAGTACTTCCGCTTTCTAAAAGGATCGCAAGCGGGTCTAACGGTCTTTCTTTTGAAGAATTGAGAAACCGTGTTGTACACGATTCAACTTACACCCTGCTTATCACACCAACGGATATTGAAAATTATTTTAAAGATCAAGGGTTTATTGCAAAACGATATATTGATAACCTCACTGATCGTATTTATCTCGCTCAGAAAGTGATGACTGATCGTGCTGGTGTTACTATCAGTGCCGGAGATCAAACTGCAGTTTTTCACAGCAATGTATTCCACCACGCGATAGATGGTGATACAAATGAAGTAGTTGTGACAAATTACCGTACGATCAAGTACATTAGAGACCATTCTTACATGATCCTGCCAACCACAGTGTATCAATACGATCGAGGTATGAACACTGTGGTTCCCATGGATAATGCATGGATGGATGCATTGTCTATGATGTCTGCCGACCAAAAAGTAGCGCTTTTAAACAGTGGCGTTTATACATACTCACCATTCCATCTGAAGTTAACAACGACGAATGAAACACCAGTTGCGTGTTATTACGATTTAATGAATCCAAAGATAACTAAAACAACATTCGTTAGTGAAAACCACAACGTTACTTCTCAAATCTCAATTTATAATTCCAGTATTACTCATATGGAAAATGGTACTGGAGGATATCGTTTTTATATCAGCTTGTACAAAACTTCTGATATGCAGAAAGTTCCTGTATTGGCTGAAGATGGTCTAACACCAAATATCACTGTTGTTCTTAAAACTGAAACGGAAGAGAGTCAGCAGTTGTACATGTACGGACAATATGCCGGTCAACACGACGGTCGTGATGTATTTGTGTTCGATATCAAGACATCATACAAAATCAACGAAGATAATGAAATTGATGTAACTTCGTTTAAGAGTATGTCATCTGGTAAGAGAACAACTATGATGATTCCACTTACGAATACATACAAGATCATGTTCTTTGTAAATCGATCGTTTATCCCAACCACAGGCTCAATGGTTGGTGTTGACGTATCACAGTTTCCTCCTGATCTTGGATACGGTAGCGTTGTGTGGTTAGCGACGCAACAATTTACTTTGGAACTCGGTAATCCATTGAACTCGTTGTTCACAAACGTCGCGGTTCATGTAGAAGCACAACAGTATCTGACTTACCCAACCACAACGTACGCCACATATACAAGCCCTATATATGCACGTTACACGGAAAAAGATGTTGGGACAGAGTCCCCGTATTATGGAAAAATTACAGAACAACTAGTTGGTACTTACAAATACCCACTGGAGTTACTCCATGACACAGCTGAAGTGATATTGAGTCCTGTATACAACAAGATAATACCACCGGCTTGTAAGATGAAGATTCCAAGCACAGAAGATGATTCTGTTGCAATTTATCCTCTATATCTACAACCTACTTACACTGCTAATTCATCACCAACAAATGTCTGGTTATCACCTGATAAAGATGATTTGGAAGAGTGGATCGATAAAACAAATATTGCTGATGATGTTAAACTCAAGATTGAGGTGATAGATGCACTTGAGTATGCCATCAAGGATATATCGAAGAAAACTGGAGTTGTTGATTTTCCGAAAGATCTTCAAATTCAGTTCAAATCCGAAACAGTTACAGTTGGAGACAAACCAACTGAAGTCATACACAGTAGCTACGATCCCCATATCGGGCAAACGTTTATGTTTGTAAACGATGCAAGTAATGATCTTTCTGACCCTGAAAACATCATCAATTTTAGTTCTGAATCTAATGGATCACGATCCAAAGGTGCATTGTATCGTCGCGATGCAAACTTCACAAATTACGACTATACGACGTTTACTTACAGGTTGGAAAATGATACTGAGTATCATAGTCTTACAGCGGAAGTATTAAATGAGATCTACTCAGATCTGGCCACCATGACCGAAGATGCTGTCTGTGCAAAATACAGCATGAAAAGATCTGTTATTAAGCAACTGAAAGGACCGATTAGATCTCCTTGGATCAAAGTTATTCAAGCAGCATCAGTAGAGGAGCTGGATGATTACTGGACAAACAATCGACAGATCTTAAATACAACTGCTGGAGAACTTCGTAACATTCAAAAGTTGATGAATCGCGTTCCTGAGTATAAAACGTATACGGAATTCAATAAGGATGAAGGAAAGCTCGCTGTTGATTCAATCGTTTGGATCGGTGATGTATCCGATTATAAAGGAGAGATTCCAGATCGTCTTCTTGGTGATGTAAAAAAAGATATCTCCGGTGTGTCTGAATCTGAACCAAAGGGTGCTATCCTTTATAAATCATTAGAAAAAGGTTGGCAATGGATAGTAACAGGTCCAGATAAAAAGACTTGTATCGCGTTTGTAAATGCTACCAATACATTTAGCGGTTTCGCTTATTTGATTAGTGAACTACGTGATGATGGTACTTACAAACCACGGTACCTAAACCTCTTATCATACATGGAAAAAGGTAAATTTAGTATCGATTTTTCCGTATGCACGTGGGCATTGATTGATCATTGGGCGTGGGAAATCACAACCCCTTGGGTAGACGTCAATAAAGGTACTAATTCTGGCGTTGACATCGACATCGATTTGAATACATCTGCGAAGATTGCTCAATTTGGTGGAGATGTGCAATTAGACAAAGATGGAAATTTGATTGGTGTAATTACAGACTCAAATGGCAACCCAATCGAAGAAGACGACGATTATGCTGATACTCGTCAAATTGTTTATCGAGTCCGTATGTTGCAGACTGATTACAAACTTACTTATTCCACTGAAACACAACACATTACGTATCGGAATGATATATTGGAATTGCTACGTTCTTACTTCAACACGATCAACACAGCGAGAGGATCATTGTTGGAACGAACAGAATTCTATTATTCTCCAATCCGTACGATGGGGTATGCGGAGTTTAAAGGAACGAATGCTGAGATCGAATCTAGATCTCTAGACATCACGATGGGATTCCGTCTATATGTCCAGGATTATATCGCAAACTCTTCTGATAATAGAGAAGCGATTATGAATAACGTTCTTAGCATTATTGAAAGTCACATGGCGACTGGTTCTATCTCTACAACACAACTAGCTGAAGAGATACGTACATCACTCTCAGATACTGTTCAGTTCGTGGAAAACCTCGGTATTAATGGTGATCCTGAACTGAGAGTTCTTGTTCTAAATGAAAGTATGGAAGAATGTATTCCGCATTTGAAACAAGAACTGTATGTTGATGATGCAAACCAGATCAAAGTCAATCGTGGAGTTACGTTGGAATACGTAGCAATTAATTAATAAAACGATATTGTAAGTACGAGTAGGGATATCCCTACTCGTACTTACATGTTACATATCAACATACAAATATCACTTATTATCAATTTCCTGTTGTGGACGAATAAATTGACCGGATGAATGTATCGCTAGAATTTGTGGAATCTTGATCAAAGCACCGTCTGGTAGATGAGAGATTTGATCATCGATGATTTTAGACACTTTATTTCCAAGTTCTTCACAACGTATTCGTTGTCTGTTGGTAACATCGATGGCATCGTCATGTGTAGTAATGTAATCATTTTCTTTAAGATAATCGATTACTTCACTAGATACATCTAGCGATGCAAGTGGTTTAGCACTATCAGTTAGTGTGATTAGTGCTCCAAGTAGTTCACCTGCTGGAATATTCTTCTCACCATCTTGGAGGAAGAACTGCTGTACCGTGACAGCAGATGGTTTGATATTAACATCAGAGGACATAAGGATTTCCTTTCAAATCAGTTGGATGGTCGTTTTCTATATAGTCTAATGTGATTCGTGGTACCATAGTGAAAGTAAGGAGTGCTAGTTCTTCACCTTGGTGAATTGTCTGTATATTACGACTAATATTTTTGACGAACAGTAGTATCTGGCTATGATGAGTTGGAGAGAGTACAGTTGGTGCAACTAAAATAACTCCCTTTGATTCAACAAGATACGGACTAGAATGTAAATTAACTTGTAGAACTAATTTGGAATACTTAGATGTGGTATTACCATCTTTAGTAGTTTCAACAATACTTGGTGTCATAATTCGAATACCTGTTGGAACAGGCGTGTAGACTCCTGGGTTTAACAATAGCTTCTTTTGGCAAAGAAGTGCAAAGATAGATGCATCCTCCGATAACTTTAATGGGAGATATCGGGTATCAGTTCCAATAGTTGTAAACGGAACTGTGATGTTGAGTTTATCATATTTCTTAGACATGTGTGTCTCCTAGCGTTGTATTTGGTATAGGCTGGTTGATACTGCACAACAAAAAAAGAAAATACAGAGTTAGGGGTTACCTAACTCTGTATCGAAGAACGATTTAGTAGTCCTTCTCAGTGTCATTGGGTTTCCCATTGACGATGGCTTCCTTCTTGGCCGTCCAGTACTCGCTCTCTGCAGTATATTTTGCAGTGCGAGCTTTCGACTCCTCGATGGATGTCTCAACTTCCTGATTGCGTCTTTCGGAGCGGATCTTGTCCATCTCCATCTGATGTTCGATTACTTTGTCGATCTTGGTATCAGCGAAGGTGAAGATCGCCTTCATCAGACCGATGGCTCCATCCGTGGAGATCCTGACATTCTCATCGGTGATATCGGCATGTGCCGTCATCTTGAGATTTTTCAGGGTGATCCCTTTGAATTCGATCTCTCCGATGGAGAACTCGAAATCGGCGATAGAGTTTTTGCGGACGTTGGTGTTGATGGTTTCGTTGTTCATGTTGCATTCCTTTTTGTTTAAGGGTTGTGTATTTTAAACTTGGGTTGCTTGTTTGAAAAGAGGGAGAGTGGGTAGTACGTTATCAGGTATTGGCGTGCCTAGGGTGGACCTACCCACTCTCCCGTTAAAATCAAGATCCTGTTTCTCCTTGATTTAAAGGTTATCTCTTTAGTACTATCGATAAAGTTATATATATTCGAAATATTTTGAACTACACTTTTCAAGACGGTCGATGCTATGCATAACAGGAGGTTAATAATGATAGGTAGAATCTTCAGTATATTAAGAGCTATATGGTCTCGCCCTGCGGTACAGGCATCTGTGTGGTTGGTTATTGAAAGTATTGCTATTTGGTTAAAAGATTGGATTGTTACATTCTTTAAAAAGAACAGTCCATGTTGTAACAATCCGAAACAGGATGATTATACTCCAGGTGAGACGAAGAGTGATTGCACAACAACTAGAAGAGCACCAAAAAATAAGAAACGATCTAAGGTGCCTTTAACACTCGCTACACTGAGAACTTCAACTCGTAAAACTAGATCAAAACGTAAAGCGTGATATATCGTACACGGTGAGTCATATCACCGTGTACGATACTTATTTAATTCAGTACCAACTCTACTCCAAAGACCTTTTTAAACAATGCTTTTAACATTTCACCGTTACGACTTCCATTGATAGAACCCGTCATGATGCTGGTAAATAGGTGTTTGGTTGATAGCATGCGATCTAATCTATTCACAGGAACTCGATCGTTCGTGCAGTACTCTGTGAACTCTTTCAAAGTAATAGTTTTCCCAGTGTACAACAATCGTATTTTCTCTATAAACCACGCCACCTTCATACTGTTTTTGACGGTTAGAGCAGTTGTCTTGTTAAATTTCAGTTCGCGTGCGAGGTTATTAAGAAATGCATTTAACGTGTATTCATTGCTAAGTACTTCATCATCAATAGATGCTGTGTAAGATCTTTGATTGCTTCTTTTCTTTACGTTATCTTCAACCTTTTCCGAAGTTTTTTCAATCGATTTTTTCGCCTTAAACGACTTACCCCTTTTTGATTGAACATTATCTTCTGGTTCATGAAACACTCTTCTAGTTTCAGCGATGTCTTGTAGAATCCCAATGTGAAATAAGGAGTTCCAAGCTTGATCCAGGTAAGGGAACGAAGAACCATCCAACATTTTGTCAAAATCAACTTCAGATAAATCACAATACCTCCTCAATTCGTCTTTTACTTGAAACTTTCCATCTAGATATGCGACGATTTCACGTCTTGTTCTTGTAGAATAGTCTTGGATATCATCAACGATAGCTCTTCGTAGGTATGCGATGAATTGTTCTCTGGTCGCCTCTTTTGGAATGCTTTTAATATTTAGCGTAAAAGTTCTTTTATTCCACGACCTTTGTTTTTCAACAAGCTCATCCCAATCCTTCCAATCACCTTCATCTGGTATGTATACATCATCTGCCATAAATTACACCTCATACGGTTAGTTGTAAACCATGGTTGTTGTACATAAGAAGATCTACATGTGTGAGGTGTCCATCCCTCACACATGTAGATCTTTGCATAGGAGCATGATAAATGGTCGCTCAGGATCCTTCGGAGAATATCGGATCTAGAGCTGTGGACCGACCGCAGCCCAGTAATAGAATTCGAGTGGACTTCAAATGTAGCCCAAGATCACTGACAAAGATAGGTCTCGTCCTCAAGACTGCATCGCGAACTTTACATGGAGCCTGACTATACTTCCGGCGCAAAGTGAGGTCGTGCCTACACGTCGTTCATCGATGTATTGGAGACGCCTTATCGATGGAAGGACGTCAGGTCTCAACGAATTCTTTTTGGCACGGTGGTTTACCAGACCACAACAGAGAGTGTGCCCACGTGTGCCCTTTTCTAAGGTAGCGTCATAGTTAAGGAGCATTTGTACATAGGATACTTAAACCTAAACCAACAAAAATATATAGGAGTACAAACCATGCCGTATCAGCCCTCAGACAAACTAAAAGCGTATGTAAAGAACGGAGATATCAAGATCCTCGGGATCACAGGTAAGATGTTCTCCGGTAAGGATACCGTTGCTGAATTTATTCATTTTGTATTCCGTAATTCTAGGATTACTAGTTTTGCTTATCCGATGAAACAGATGATGATCGATTACTTTGGATTCACACATGATGATCTCTATACCGTGGAAGGTAAGAAACGTTACAACGAGTTCTGGGGAATGACCAATCGTGATGCTCTCCAGAAGATTGGAACCGAGTGTTTCAGGAACAACTTCCACACCGATACTTGGTTAAAAACGATGGAGGTCAACATCATCAACAATCCAACCAAACTGATCCTTATTCCAGATGTGAGGTTCCCCAATGAAGCAGAACTGATCCACGCTCTTGGAGGATCGATCTTGAAGATCGTGAGAGATGATGTAACTCGTGATCCCAACCAGATGACCCATGCATCTGAAACGATGATCAATCAGATCCCTTACGACATGTTACTTGTGAACGATAAAGACAGAACTTCCTTGTTCAAAAGAACACTTTGGTTGTTGGAGCAACATCAATTCTTAACAAGACACATGATGAATCCACATATTCCAAACACAATCGATGATGCCGAACTTGAAGATGAGTATTTTACGGCTATAGAAGAATACACAGGAAACTACTTCAGACATAGGCCTATTTGAAATCCCATGTTATGCTTATATGCAAGGAAATGAACCTCTATAAGGAGTTATTAATATGTCTACACAACCGGTTCCGAAAGCGAAAGTGTTCGCTCTAACTGCTGCGTTCAGTGTTATCCGAAATGCGGTCGCTCAAGTTACAAAATACAAGCCTGAGAAAGATGATCGTATCGTTTTCAACGCCCTGACTAAAGTTCTCAAGAAAGGGGAATGATCATGAGTAAATTTCTTTCTTTTACTGGTCTAGCGACTGCTTATCTCAATAGTGATAAAGCACCTGAAACGATTGAGTTCTCTCAAAGTAATGGTCTCCAGACCTCTGTCGAAGGTCTTGCAAATGCTGCTGCTCTAGAATACGATCTATCCACAGATAAATCTGTTGCAGAACATGTCGCGGATTATGAAAAGATGACGAAGAACCGTCTTCTCAATGGGGAACTTCTCCAACCATTCGACGATATGGCGAATGCGTTCGCACGTAAGATCTATGATGGGATCACTAATCTTAAACAGATTAAAAAGGATGTTGTTTGCCTCTCCGATGACATCATGAAGCGATATCACCAATATGTTGGGGAAGATCCCGTTGTTTCTGCGTATGCTGGTGAACACGGTAAAGCATCGTTGTCGATGCCGGCAGTTGATTGGTCTTTGATGAACAAAATAAGCGAGCGTGTAACGATTGCTCGTGTTCATGATAAAATCGATCACGAAGATAATGCAACGATTACGGATTCTATGATTCGTCTTGCAATCAACCGTCTTCCTGGTGTATCAGATGAACGTACCTGCGAACCAGTTGGTGATCTGAAAAAAGAAAAAGTTGAGCGAATCATCGATCTCGTATTTTCTTCTGTAAAAGATAAATGTACAAAAGCTGAAGTAGCAAATGTTGTTAAATCGGCCCTTTATCTAACTCCAGATCATCTTCGACATGCTGCTGGTAGCATCACAGCGTTTGTTGATGGTCGTTCAGTTAATAAAATCAACGACTACATGAATCAAGTCCGTCTTGGAGATCTGATTCTATCTAACATCACAGATGATGTTACAGATGTTAGTGCGGCAAACCGTCAAAGAATCAACCACAACATCGATCTCATTAAAGAGATCAACAACATGATCGCTTATGTTGCGATGTACTACCGTAATACCGTCTGGAAAGATGCAATTATGGTCCCTGGTCCTATGGTCAATAGTGACAACATGGAACAATTCCAGGCAAAAGGTGGTTCTCTGGAATCGCTAGTTCTTTATCACAATTATATTTACAAAGAGACCGGTGTTCCATCCGCTGGTGTCACGGTACAGTTCGCTCTAGAGAGTATTGGACAAGCATCCGAGGAATACAAACTAGAAGCTGCTCGCCAGGCTGCTACTTGTGAAGAGCGTAAGAAACAGTATCTTCGTGATGCGTTTGTTAATTCCAGTCTGGAATATCTTAACTGTCACAGAGATAAATTCTCTCCACAGTTCGCGTCGAACAATCTGGTTGCATATGTCAGTTCTGTATACGACAGTGTGATGCTAGAAGCACCTCTGGAGAACAGACTTTACGACATGATCCTAAACAGCTGTTACATCAATTCGATGGAGCGAAACCTTTACCATCGTTTGAATGTTGCTTATATCAAACACGCAAGTAGTACGGAAACACTTACGGATGAAATGTGTGATCGTATTGATGTTAGTGTTTATGCCGATATGATCGCAGAGTATCTTGTTGACAAAGGTATCCTTATTTCGAAATAAAAGATAAAAAGAATATCACTTAGAGTGTACGAGGGTTGTTCTCCTTCGTACACTCTAGCTTTTATTATAGGTCAAGCAGGCATCCGACTATAAAACGTCAGATTGTCTTTATCGTCTACGGTGAACACGAGGTCTTGCTGTTGCTTCACCCACGATAGTATTTTCTTGTGTATATCTGATTTGGATTTTAGTCTCTGTTCTAAACTAGACAATCGAAGATGTTTCATCATCTTCTTCTGTGTGTAGAAATACATACATGTTTCAAAGAGAACATCTGCAACCCAATCAGTGTTGATTTCCATTTCACAGATTGCTCTTGCAATCATATTCACTAGCTCGTAATCCGATACTGAAGACAGCAACCGATATCTAGTAGCCGCTAAGCAGCTAAGGATATCAGGTGTAATCATATCGATTTCTTTCAAACAGCACGCTGAGCTAGATGATCGAAGATACCGGACAAGATGTTCATTTTGGGACATCATAAGTTCTTGAAAACGAGAAGAACTTTTTTGAACCAATCGCTCATGTACACGATCTCTGACTTCGATCAGTAATCGAATGTACCCGTACCTTAGTTTATCTGACGTTGACCTCTCTGACATGATACCTACCTCCTTAATGTTGAATGTTGTAAAATGATGATCGGTGTACCACTGCACACCGATCATCAAATAGTTGAATCTTACTACGAAATATCCCTGCGTTAAAAGGGTATTTCATCGTCGAATACGACATCGAAGATATGTCTGTTGTTGTAACACCAAAGACTATCTCCAACGATGTGACCGTCTGGAAAATACTTCTTTTTCAGATGTTCCAAGGAAATGTCCGGGTTTAGACTGTAAAACCGGTAACGATACCATCCTGTTTTACACAGATTCCAGAATACCCCGATATCGTAATCGAGATTCAATCCAGTCACATACCAAGTGTTCGTGAAGAGAGCTGGATGATTGATTGCAACTACCTTTAGACCACGTATGGTCATCGGGGTTGAAGATCCATAGATGACTGGGAGCAAATTTTGGTTAGCATATTTGTTCGCCAGAGGATCGTATTGCAACGCATCCGTAATAGGTTTCAGAATGTTGTCATATCTCAGATCCTCTACTTTCGATGCTATCGGCAGTGTGAATGGTAGATGATTAATATCACATACACATCCAGCCGCACCAGGATGTCCATTACCGCCATACTTCTTAGCGATTTCGTTCGCAGGGAAATGTTCCTCATCGATACTGTAGATCGATACACGCACCTTTTTGATATTGTTAAAGTACCTAAAGAGGATGCGTATCGGTAGATCAGGACGATCAATGTGTGAGAAGAGTGCACTATTTGCATCTTTTACATTGCAGGCGATCCCAGGAATCCCAGCGATCTTCGTTTCAAAAGCTCCATCCTCAACAACCGTTCTATTACGGATTTCGATATAATCCAAGATCCGTTTTCCTGTCTGGATCAGTTTGTGGATGAAATCTTTATCGCGAAACAATCGACTCCACTCTTGTTGATGTTTATCCACAGGAGAAAGTTCCAGTTGCCCCAGAGCAACATCGAAACACTTTGTATCATCACCATACTCAAAACACCAAGTGTCGTAATCTGAGATGTATCGAATAACCCACGGAGGAATTACTCCGGGGTGGAAATACTCCCATACAAGCATAGCCGCAGAACGACCTTTTGTTGTCTCACATTTTCCTTCACAAGTAAAACCTTGTTCACGATATTCATGTACAATGGGATGATGATCGATCCATATGAGGCGATATCGATCTTTTAGATTTTTCATTGTCTGTAGAGAAAATGAAAAGTCTACAATCAATATTGTAGATACATTGGGGTCGATTAAATCCCAACGAACATCTTTGTTGTGGTTGACTGGATAACACCAGCTTTTCGGGTACAGCTCATGTATAATCGCGGCACAAGCTTTCCCATCATTGTCTGCATGATAGAAAACTACCATATCAGACCCTTCCGTTTGACTTAATAACTCCATACGTCGATTCCTTTCTGTTGAAGTATTTCAGCTAGTTATATATAGTTGAATCTCAATTGGCATAGAACAGTCCGATCTGTTATTTTCTTATCTGACATGCTATGCATAATTGATTATTTCTACTTCAACTAGGAGGGCCGCAATGGGCACAGTGATTAATCCGAACGGCAAGTCGTGGTTTGCTACCGCCTCTGGCGTTACCGTAATTGGGACGACCAAAACATACCAGACCTATGCCGATCTACTGCGCGAACAGTATCCTGGCAAACTAGCTTGGGTTGTTGACGCGTCAGGTGATCCCAGTGTAGATAAGGGATCCGCTCTTTATGCGTGGCGTTCCCTCAGCAAAACGTGGGAGAAAATCTACGAAACAGAGATGATGGATGGCGGAAGTTCCGTGATCCAGAACTTTGTTGGATGGGTTGCAACCCCGGAACAGCTGAGAGCTATGTACCCGAACGCCTCGGATGGTTGGTATGCGATCATTGGAACAACTGATAGTATCTGGGTTTGGGATAGTGATACCAACGATTGGAAAGATACAACTGCGATGCACGGGGAGATCATGTGGTCTCAGATCGTTGATCCACCGTCGTCGTATCCGATCACGTTTATTACAGGATTGAGAGAAGATCTTGATAGTCGTGTCCTAAATACGACATTGGAAACGTTTTATCCTAAAAAAGCAGATCTAGCTACTGTTGCGTCAACAGGATCCTATACAGATCTAACCAATCTTCCAGATATTGATGGTATTATTACAAAGTTGGATACACTATCAGGTTCTGTGGAAGAAGCTCGTCTTCAACTCACACAACTTTCTGATTATGTAAACCAACTGAGTACGGATCAAATCAAAGGTATGGATCAGTATCAGAAAACTTCTGATACGATCTCTTGGGATCGTATCACTGGATTTCCAACTGATCAATACGCGACACGGACTTACGTGGATCAGAATTTTTCTAAAATCGGGCATACGCACTCACAATATGCATTGAATACAGAAGTGCAGTCGTTGTATGCTACGAAAGTGCAACTATCCACTGAACTTACGAATCTCACTTCTATTTACGCTCCGATTAAACACACGCACACGATGGATGAAATTATTGGGTATGTTGATAATACACCAACATTTATGCAATTTGTGCGACCTGTTGAACAAGAGAATATGTTCCTGAAAGTAGAGATCTTCTCAGATCCATCCATGGAAACATTGGTAAAAGAAGTGGATAGTCGTACAGAAAGTGGTCGACTGACTATGTCCTATTACAACGGACTAGCTTATGTGGCATTTCCAGAAAATGGTGTTCCTGTAGACGGGCAGGGTCGTTTGACCGCTGTAAATGTTGGACGCATTGAAGCGGCCGGACAGGTTTATGTTCGCTCTACATGGCAAAACGCAACTGCCTCGGTCAGTATTACATCTGCTACAATGTATCCGGCATTCACCCCGTCAGACATGATTGCCGTTGGTAATTTCTGGCGCACACTCTAACGACTAATCACCTAACTTTATTAACACAACAAAGGAATTAAGTTATGGCTACAATCACTGATCTCCCACAGATGTGGGTAGGTACCTCTGCAAATTACGATGCTCTTGAATCCAAGGTTGCTGGTGCGGTTTATTTCCTGACGGATACTCGTCAGATCGCACGTGGTAATGTCAAGTTCTCGCAGGAAGCTCAGATCGTTTCTGCTCTTCCCGGAACTGGTATTCGTGGATATATCTACTTCAATACTACGAACGGTATTGCGTATATCTACACCGGAACCGAGTTCAAACCGATCGGTGTCATTACCATCAGTGATATCGCTGCGGCTAAGGATGAAGATATCGCCAATGTCGGCGCGATCAAATCCTATGTTGCTGCTCAGATTACCGCTGGTGTTGCAGACAAGGTTGATAAGGTTGAAGGCAAACAGCTTTCGACGGAAGATTACACGACCGCTGAAAAGACCAAACTTGCCACCTATCCTGAAAACTACTCGACGGTCACTTCTCTGATCGACAGTAAAGTTGCGTCTGTTTACAGATACAAAGGCACTGTTGCTACGGAAGACGAGCTTCCGAAAGCTGACCAGATTGTTGGTGATGTTTATCACGTCACCGCTGGTGCAAAAGAGTTCGTATGGCAGGGTGATCACTGGGAAGAACTCGGTGGTATCGTCGATCTCTCCAACTATTACAATAAAGCAGATACTGATTCTGCGATCGATGGTAAGGTCTCCGCTGCGAAGACTGAACTGGAAGGTAAGATCGACAAAAAAGCAGCTAAGGTCACGGGAGCTACCGTTGGCAATATCGCTGGCCTGAGTGCTGATGGTGATCTGACTGATGCTGGTGTCAAAGCCGGTGGTGCGACCCTTTCTGGTACTCCTGCGGCTACGACTCTGGCGACTGAAGCGGCTGTTAAGGCTGCGATCGATACCGCTGCTGGCACCAAGGTTGACAAAGTTACCGGTACTACGAACAACATCGTCGTCTTCGCGGCTGATGGTGCGATCGCAGACAGCTCCGTTGCGGTCAGCGTGATCGCTGACAACACGGCTGCTATCGCTACTAAAGTCGCGAAAGTTGCTGGTGCTGTTGAAAACAACATCGTTGTCTTCGGTACCGCCGGTGAAGTGAAAGATACCGGATACAAGATCGGTGGCGACAAGTTCGCAACTGAAAACAACAACGTTACGCTCGCAACCGAATCCGGAGTCAAAGCGTTTGTCTCCGACCTGGTTGTCGAAGGTGGCTCCACCAAGATGAACTTCGTCGATGCCAGTGCCGTTGATCAGATCATCGTCGCTAAGGCAGATGGTGATGCGAAGGCTTCTGGCTTCAAGATCGGCGGAGCTACGTTCTCCGAAAACGCAGCTGGAACCACGATCGCTCTCGAACAGGCGATCATCGATCTTCTTGCTTGGAAGACCATTCCCGGGGCGTAATCTTACGCTTAACTGACAAACACGATAAGGGTGGGTGAGATATCTCACCCACCCTTATCCATTTATAAGGATAACTAATATGGCAACTATACAGGATGTGTTTTCTCACGTTTATACCACAGAGGCATCTCTTTCTAAAGTTCCGGTCAAGAATGGACAAATCATCCTCTGTAGAGATAGTGAAAAACTATACATCGACAGCGGGTCCTCCCGTGTTAGTATTTCTGATGTTATCCAAGTGGAGAACCAAGATGCACTTCCGCTAGCTCCTCTGGATAAGTTCTATATCACTAAAGATACCTGTGATGTCTATTTTTACGTCAATGACGAGTGGAAGAAGATAACGGAGCAGCTAGTTAACGACTATACTGCATTTGAAGTGTATCCTACTAACGCTGTTATCTCAGCCGGAACTACAGATGCAGCAACTGGACTTACTTACACTCATGATGTCCCAGCTGATATGACGCATACTTTTCAAGTGAGATCCTGCACACCTCAAGCCACTTGTGATGTTGTTATCGACTGGGGAGATGGTGCAACATCTAGCGTTGCGAAGAAAGAATATACTGCATACGATACATCTGAACTAGCATCAGATACTGAAGTAACATATCGATTCCAACACACGTATTCTACGCCAGGACGATACATTGTTAAAATTCTTGGACGTGATTATTTTGGATTCCGTGCACTTGATAATAATGCTGGAACGAGAAGTATCATGTCTAGGTGCTTGGATTACGACCTACCTATCGCTTCTTGTGTTACGAACCTTGCACATGCATTCTCTTGTACAGATAAACTTCTGAAGATCAAGATCGCTACTGTTAATAATCTGTACTCAAGAATCAACAACGCAGCACAAGCGTTCGCATATAACGCAAACCTCGTCTCTTGTACAAACATGAAAACGATGTTCCAATATACAAGAACGGTTATGCGAATGTTCTATAGCGACGGATCTCTTCGTGAATGTGATATGCGACTTCCTGCTATCGTTGGAGAGATTGTAGGATACAGTGAAGTGTTTTACAACTGCATTGCACTCGAAGGAGATATCGTTAATTTCTTCCCGAAGAACGGATTTGTTGGTCCTAATGTTTATCTTGATAGAACATTTAACGGTTGTGCCAAGCTAACCGGGACACTCCCTGCTAATATGCTTTGGAAGAGCGCACATATTCGTTGGATCAATACTAGATCTACGTTCACGGGTTGTTCAGATGCTATTCGCGCACAAGCACCAACAAGTTGGGGTGGTACATCAACCGATGCAATTGTTGGTGATCTCCCTGTTGCCAAACTCTCTTTGAATGGTACACTTCCGAATACCGCTAACGGATTGGTAATCCTGAATGCTAATGGTAAAGTGGATAACACACTGCTTCCAGCACAGGCCGACCCCAACATCGACAATTACACTTCGAACAACACTATTAATCTGACCAGTACAGCAGGCGCTGTTAATCTACTCTCCAGAACAGGAGAAGCAGGTCTGTACAGTGGTGACAAGACTTTTATCAAAGTTGGTACGAACGATATCAGTATCACTGGAACTGGCAAGATTAATCTGACTACAGGATCACTTCAATATAACGGTGTAGCTTGTAATGCTCCGAACGGTCTTGTTCAGTTGAATGAAAATGGCAAACTGTCTTCGGATCTTTACGATGCGATCGACCTAAGTAACTACAAAGGGTCTGTTGCGCTAACTGCATCCGGTGAACAGTCTATCGTTTTAAAATACGATGATGGCGGAAGTGGTTCTTACAACGACACCATTACGATGGAAAACGGACACGTTGATATTGATGTAACATCCGGCGTGATCAACATGATGGCTCATACAGTCATGATCGGAACACAAGGTCGTGCGCTTAGTGAAGCCTCGATTAACGCTGCGACATTCCTCATCAACGCAACCAACGTGATGCTGAACAACAGCGGACTTAATTCCGCTAATGGACTTGTTCAGCTCGACAGCACCGGTAAAGTTCCAACGACCGTGCTTCCAAAAATGACGAAGTCGTGGACCAAACAGACGATCAATCAGTCTAGTTTTACCACAGACGATAGTACGTATGGTGGTAAGTATATGGAATTGTCCGGCATCTGTTCGATCGAAGTTTATGACGCGAATGGATATAAAGTTGAGTTCGACGTGAAATGTGATTTTACGAACAACAAGACACGTATTTATATCCCATCCGGTCTCGCCGCTGCTACGATCAGCAACTGGACTCTCCTTTACGTAGCGAAAGATATTGCTTAAGTAAAGGTGGAGTTAGTAGTGGTGGAATAATCACCACTACTAACTCCACCAGTTCAAGGAGACAATTATGAGTAAATACATCGATATGGAAGTGAAAGCTGATGTTAAGATTGACAAGATAGCACAGTCTACACTACAATTGAAAAACACTGGGGTTACTATCACCCCTGGTATGTCCGGTATCGGTTCTTCTGGATTTCGATATACTCCATCAGGAAACTGGGAATATAATAACGGTTCTGAATGGCTTACACTTCAGAGCGCAACACCGATCCATCTAACTCAAGTGATCAACATCACATCTTCTGATCTGGTTGATGGTGTTGCAACGATTCAACATAAATTTGGAAAAGTACCCTTTGGTGTGGACTGTTCTGTAGTCCCTAAGGCAATCACATATGTAGACGAAAATACGATTACACTGGATTTCAGTGATCAATCAGAATCATTTACTGGAGCAGCTGTGTGGTTCATCGGAAGTCAACAGAGTATGCTTAATGTTCCCAAAAAGAACTATTACGGTAGTGATAATGGAACTTTTGTATGGACTGCCACAGGTACTGCGAACCACACTTGGGTATATACGAAACAAAACGATACTTCAGCATTGGGAGGATGCTATTACATCAACAGCGATAATGAATACGTCTCGATGATTTCTATCGAGCAAAATTCAGCATCCTCTACTGGGTATTATATTTATCAGCATACGCAAGATGATGAAACTGGATTCAGAGCTGAAATCAAACATCTATCGGATGTTGACAAATTTGTTGTCGATAATTTGGACTGGAAGTATGTCGCATTTAGCGAGAGCAAATATGGTAAACTTGATGTCAAATACGTCGTTGGATCTTAATAAATAAAGGCATCTGTCATGAAACAAGTTATCTCTCATAGAACAAGAGATCTAACGATCGGTGGTATCATCGATCAAGATCAGATTGAAATTGGAACCACATCAGGTTCTGTTGCGGGTATCTTTTTCAACAACGGTAAAGAAAATCTCCCAGGGGTCCGTTATAACAAACAAACGTCTCAATGGGAGGCTTCTTTGGATGGTGTTACTTGGCAGCCGTTTATCCAAGAAGGTGACGTCCCTTATGATGTGATCAACATCACATCTTCTGATCTGGTTGATGGTGTTGCAACGATTACACACAATCTTGGGATCAAGTATCCTCTTGGTATCGGATTCACAATAACACCAGATGACATTGAGTATGTGGACACAACTACTCTTAAGATTAATTACGGTAGTCAATCTCTCTCTGATTTCCACGCTCAAGTGTGGTTTTATAACAGTAAACAGTCTATGCTTGCAGGAGGGACGAATGAAGCCTAATGCAGATATGCTGACTACGATCTTACATAACTTTCGTGTAAACGGAAAGTTTGATCAAGATCAACTAATTATCGGTCGAGGTGTAGATGAACAACTGCAAGTGATGGTCACCGATACAATAGGAATTCGATATGTACCTGATATGTCGGGTGCTAAACTAGAATTCACTAATGATGGTACCACTTGGCATTCTCTCATCAACGACGGATATGCAAAGATAACCTACGAACCCATTGCGTTTACTGGGTCCGATCTTAAAAGTGACGGAACTATCCATATACAACACAACTTTAATGACAAAAATGTACTGTGCCTTGGGTATACCCCACAACCCAAAGAAATCACTTATCTGGACAACGAAATAATCCTGGATTACAGTGATCAAAACAGTTCTAATTTGTCTGGGGCTGTTTGGTTCGTAAACAGTGCTCAATCTATGTTGTCTGCTGAGGGGTAACTGAACAGGTATGTAGTATTCGCGTAACGGATGCTGGAGTCACTGTCGTCAATGGCGATTATTGGGAGATACCAGAAGAGCAATGGGTGATTACATTGAATCTACCTGGAAAGATAACCGTACTACAGGATATGGTATCCAAAGAGTGTGGACAAATGGACAGGCTATCATTAAGTGTAACACCAGTGAAGTTTGGATCTATCTGGCTAATACTCATTACGACACTACGACGGCACCGTCTCTGTACGTTGGTTGGGTAGGTTATACAAACACTGACCCGCTTACCATTCAGAACTGTGTACCGATGTCGGGACAGTCACCAAGACCAGTACTCACAGCGACCTAATATGTGTACAATATAACACACGTGTCAGGACTATTCCCGACACGTTCACTTACAACAAGGATAAGTATAGATGAAAGATCAAGCATCTTTGAATCTTCTCATCGTAGATTCCCCGATCGATAACAAAGCATTAACGGGACATTTGATGCTCCGTGCTACACCGACAGGGTTGAAAGTCTGCGATGCAACAGGCTCTGAATCTGAGCTTGGTGGAAACACTTCTGCTCTGGAGGGACGTGTCGCCACTCTTGAAACAACAGTTGGAGCACTCGATACCGCTGTTGATGAAATCCTCGCCGACTATGGTGAAGGATCTGGTGCTCTCGTCTACAGGGTGGTTGCTTCAGCAACCGAACCTAAAAATCCGACTGAGGGTATGATCTGGATCGAGACAACGTAAGTTGGATGTGTGGTGGAGAGGTAGTCCTCTCCACCACACATTTTATGCCTTTAAATATTCACACACAATCTAATATTTGAACGACATAGAGGTGGGAGGGTACCGCCCGCTATGTTGTTGACGTATATATACCAAAAGGAGTTATCCATGGTAAAAATTTATGCAAACGGGAAGTGGCATGGTCTTAAATCAGACGATGTCACCAAGTACGAAGTGTATCCTAATGATGCACCAATTGAGGCGGGTACCATAGACGCCGATACTGGGTTAGCGTATGCTGAAGCAGTACCTGCAAGTATGATCCATGGGATCCGAGTCAGAACCAGTTGTTTGGATCCTAAGAACTGTGATGTCGTTATCGACTGGGGTGATGGGACCACGTTCGCTATCAAAGACATTACAGAAGCTATGGTCTCGGATGGTTCTGTTATCATTTTCGATCAGGATGCGAATGTTGGAGAAACAGACTATTATGTCAAACACACATATACTGCAGCTGGTAAGAAGATCGTCTCTATCAAAGGTCACGATTATTTCGGGTTACAGCATGGTGTTGTAGACGCAGCCCATAACCTGATGTCTCGCTGTTTCGATACGGATCTGCCGATTGCATCATGCTTCGTCAACTTATCTAACTTTTGCAAAAATGCCATCCGTATGCAAAAGGTATTGATCCCGACAGGTATGGATCTATTCACAAATGTGATCAATGCAAGTGGTCTCTGGTCAGGGTGTTACAACCTGTTAAGTGCAACGAACTTCGCTACGAAGTTCAGGTGGACTCGGTATGTTTCTTCTATGTTCTACGACTGCAGAAACATGACGACATGTGACTTCCAACTACCGCAGAATGCCATTAAGAAAACAGCATACATCTCTGTTTACTATAACTGTAAATCTCTTGTTGCTGATATCGCATCTCTCTTGCCAGAACGAGGATTCGATGGTCAATCGATCGATATCTCAAGATGCTTCTACAAATGTGTCAAACTTACAGGTACAGTACCTGCATCGACTCTGTGGAACCATATGACTGCAAACTGGGTTGCCACAGATTGCTTCACCGGATGTTCTGATGAACTTAGAGCTCAGGTTCCCACCGCTTGGGGTGGTACATCTACAACAGAGATCGCTCCACACCCCGTTACAAGATCTGTTGTGAACCAACTGATCGATACTGCAGTCGATGAAACGATCCCACCTTTGGTCACAACGTCTGTAGTTGCGGAAATCAACAAACGCATTGAAAATGGTGAGATCACAAGTAGTACCCCAGAGGGAGGTACTGTTAAACTTGGTACTGGTAATGTTACAGAAGGATACGGTGCTATCGTTGAAGAATATACTGGTGAAGCAACTGGTGGTGCTACAGCGTTCCGTATGAAGCTCCGTAACGATGCTGATATGACCAAGTTTAAAGCTGGTGCTACACTCACCATCAACGAGTGTACGGAAGATACAGACAGTACCCCGGAAACTCCAGACGACAACGATGGTCTTGTATGGGGAACCTTCATCGAGAAAGAGATCTACGAAGTAGATGCGACGAATTACTATCTGTACTTCGAAACAGCTGTGGAACTAAAAGGTAACCCAGCTGACGGTTCAGTTGTTGTTCGTGTTATAGATAACACACGCGAAGATAGTGCGATATCCATGGGTGACCGTAACTTCGTTACTGGAGAAGCTGCATTTGCAGCTGGATTACTTAACACAGCTGGTGGTACAGGATCCTTCGTACTTGGATCACATAGCACCGTTGGTGGAAACTTCTCAGCATCATTTGGTGTAAACAGTCATGTTGGAGGATCAAATGCATTCTCCTTTGGTGGTGGAAACACAGTACGTGCTGATATGGCGATGACCGTTGGTATCGGTAATGAGATATTAAAAACAGCTCAAAATGCTATCGTACTCGGTTGTACCAATAAGCAAGTTGCCGGTATCGACGCTATCGTGGTTGGACAAGGTAACAGTGATATCAAAGGTAACCGTTCCATTACGATCGGATTCAACCTTGATAACAACTTGGAAGGTGCGATCGGGCTTGGAGTTTCTGTACCGAACAGTGTGGAGTACAAATCGTCAGTTAATCTCCCAGGGCTTTATTTTGTCAAATATCGCAAGGAGTTGAATCCGCTATATAACGTTTCTAAGGACCCTCAAGGTACAGGGGTAGACTCGGATCTTAACGCACAATATATCACCTCAGAAGACAGGATCAAACGTGGCTATTATGAAGGATCTTTGAAAGCGGAAACTTCCGTTGTTAATACAGCCGACCTGTCTGGCGTTCTTGACTTGGATCCTCAGCAGTTCAGTCGATATCGCATCGAAGGAACAGGATCGCTGGTTCTTGATATCTCTGATATCTCAGAGGGAGTCACCTCAATGGAAGATGGTGATAAGATCGAAGTTGCTTTTGATGCATCAGCAATCTCGGTATCGTTCCCATCCGAGTGGGTCGCACAGGGAGAGATAAATCTTACTTCTAAGTCCACTGTTCTTATTGAAGTAACCAAAGTGATCGACACGGTGTTCTATCGTGTGATCTATGCCAAATCTAACTAAACAAAAGTGAGGATTACATATGTCTGAAGAATCAACCAACGAAGTTGTAGTGGAACTCGATACCGATATCGTAGCTACGGTATTTGTTGACCAGGAAGGAAAGGAGTTCCCAATCAACACCCCGTACTATGAACGAAAAGTAATGATACCGAAGAAAGTTCGTACTCCGTTGTATGTAAACGGTGTTCGACTTGGTGATAGCGCACTTTCTGAAATGGGTCTCTCCATTAAGGAGATCACACGTGCAGAACAGGATCAACGTATCTGTGCGGCATTGTATGCTCAGGATGCGGAAGGTGATGGTGCTTTGAAGCTGAGAGTTACGCAGTATAAAGCAACTCTTGATGCATTGGAGCTCCCATATACAGCATCTCAGGATGAGATCATGACTGCTATCCAGGCTTCTAATAAAACAGATGCTGAGAAAGCAGAACTGGCTCTCACGATGAAAACGATCTACGATGCCATCACAACGAATCTTGAGTTCTATGGATCTGAGACACCACATAAAGATACCTACCTCATGATTTCAAAACTGATCAAATATCTCCCACAGGAGTAACCACTAGAAAGGAAGCATTCTCATGTTAGCATTTCAATTGAAGAAAAATGCACAACCTTTTACAAAGAAGGAAGATGCGTTCGTTAAGAAGATGGTTTCTATCTTCCGTGATCACTGCCAACGTGAGGGTGCTATCTTCCACCAACTAGATGTGAACAAATACCACTTCTTTTGGAGTCCGTATATGTTCGAACATCAAGATGGATTATTCGGTGGTATCATGGGGTGTTGGGATCCTTCCACTCGGTACAAAGTATTCTTAATGCCTCGTGATCAAGAAAACATGATGATCCCTAAACATTCCTTTTACAACGGAGATGATGTATCCGTTGAATCAGGTAGTTATATATTGGAAGCGGCATTTGCAGCAACATTGATTCATGAGTTGACACACGCTTGGCAGTTCTCTGTGAATCCATTCTTGTGGTTCATCAACAGACTATGGACTCTGTTTGTGGAGTACATTCCTGGTTTGAAAAAGATGACCATAGAAGATGATGTGGATACACACATCTCCAATAATAAAGAAGTAGAAGAATTCTTTAATCAATTGGGAACCGCTTATCACTATGTCGGATATATTCGAAGGATGGAACTATCTTTAGAGAAAAAGATAAGAGAAGAAGCTCCAGACGAAGATATCCAGTCTGCCAAAGAGCAAGTGTCCTATGCGAAAGCAGAGTTTGATAAACACCCCAAATGGATGCAAAATGAAGCGATAGGGCTGTTCAACATCATGGTATGACTGCACTAATTCTACTGATAGAGTGCGGTCCGCACTCTATCAGTAAAAACACTTTATTTAAACGGAAAGGACATTCACATGACCCTCGTTGAGAAGATTCAACGACTCAAGTCATTGTCTGCAGAACTGCGTGTCAGTATGAGGGATGTTTTAACAGCAAAAGGTGTATCGATACCTGACGGAGAAGTTCCAGTACTGAACGATGTTCCATCCCTTACCAATCAGATTGAAGAAGGGGGAGCTGATACTGCAGAAGCTATGGCCTACATGAATGAGTCTATCCAACTCTTGAATGGGCAGGAGGTGGTGAAGAATGAGTAATGAGCTTATTCTAAAAGCTAAAACGATCAGAGATACACTGTTGACTGTAAAAACAGAAGCAGAGTCTGTGTTGTCTGATAAAGGGATTTCTACACCAACTCAAGGTGTTCCTGTAAAACAGATCCCTGACTATATCAAATCCATTTGGAGTCAGGACTTTGAGTTCTTGATGAATTTCCAAATGATTGATCAGGTTGGCGATCCTTCCATTCCTAAAACTGGACAATCGTGGGGTGATTCTGGAATCGAACAAGACATTGTACTTGACCTTTCTGAGAAAAAAGATCCTTTATTTTCTATTGATTTATCAGAATTTACGTACACACCTAATACAGTTGCGAATCGTAACGGATGGATCCCGTTGACCAACACGTATGTAACGTGTGATATTGAATTGAACCCAGATGTATTGATTGATTATAAATTCGGTTCAATGAATCAAATACCGGATCAACTTATCGCACCTGAATCGAACACAAATACAATTTCATAAGGAGTGATTAATCATGTGGATTAAAATGAAAACCCCAACGTTCTACTACATTGATCCTACACAAACCTATATAGCAGAAACTTGAGATGCTAGTGCTCACGACGGATCTTCTGTAGCTAAAGCGGACCGTGCACTACCTGATACACTACAAGATGGGGTCTGTTACCTTATCAGACGTTGTCCTAGAATGGAATCTGATAATAGTAAGTGGTGTGTTCCAACTAAAGCGGTCACAATGACGAGTGGTGATTATGTTGCTATCATCGGTATGCCTAAATCTGACGATGATCTCTACAAATACATGCCTGAGGATGCCAAAACAGCATGGGGAGCCGATAGTGATGATAAAGCTATTCTAGGTGAAACCAATAGCTGGGGAAATGCACATCTCATTACAATTAACTGTCGGCATGTTTTCTTGTACAATCTACTTGTCAAATCTGTTTGGAGACATCGTGGTTCTAATAATGAATCCGAAAATGGTGTTTATGGATATTTCAACATCACCGGTGAATTTGCAGAACTTGTGAAAGTCGAAAATACGATCCAAGGAAATGATCTCTCCAAAGGAGATGACTGTCAGGCATATTGGAATACAATGAACTGTGACTACTACAGACTTCTTGTTCCATTTAAGTTGAATATGTCAACAGGTGCAACCATCACAGACTCGATCTTCCAAAGATCAATTCCGCTTTACAGTATCGGTCTTGGGTGTGTTGATATGTCGGAATCGAATCCTAAAACCGGATTTGTGTTCAAGAACATCACTGTTTATAATACCACGATTAGATATGGCGGTGGACTAAACGGTTCATATGTTGCAATGTTTGTATTTCCAGCAGCAGATAATTATAGAAAACGTTATACCGTTTCGTTTGATACACTACATGAATATATCTTCTCGCATAAAACAGTATCTGCTGGAAATACCATGCGTATTCAATCCCTATTCTCTGGCGGAGCATACAACAACATTCACATCAATAATGTTACTATTGAAATGAATGAAAATCAATTCGGACGAACTGAACAGCCCTGGTTCGCAGGCGATACACACATCGATGTTCCGTGTTTTGGTGGTGGATCTGTTATTGAAAACATCACCTGCAATCTTCCGAAATTGAGAGGTAATGTTAACCTCATCAAGATGTATGAGGCGTACTGGGCCGGTGATTCAAACAGATATCTTCCCAAGAGTCAGTGGTATATTCTGAAGAACATTATTGCTAACTTCTGTCCTGCTGATGCGGAACCTGTTAGCACAGGTGGTGATAAAAACAACAGTATCATTAATGCGTTTAGTCAGATTTACTCTGATTATAATAGTAGACAAAATACCATCATGACTTGTCGACAGATCATCGTTCAGAATATTTCTGTAACTGCTCCAAAACTGCTTGATGGTTATGCAGTTGACTTTGGAGATGCGATGATCGATATGATCGGAAACACCATCCAAGGGCGTGGTAAATTTACAAGATGTACAGGTAAGATCGGTGAATTCTCAACTTACGGACCTGGTGATGCAATCACTGATGGCGATTCTAATCTACTATACATCAAGAAGATCACCTGTAACAAAAACAACCCAGATAGTCCATACACCGGACAGCAGGCACTCACACCCACATGGGCGTCGCACATCCTGGTTGGTGAGACTAACACTCTGTTCCTAGTTGACGATTATGTCAATGGGGTTGGAGATAACAACCTTGACTGTATGTATGCGTGTACTTCGAACTCCATCAAAGGGAACTTTACAGTGCGTAATGCTAAATGTAAGGTTGAAACTTGGTCTGTTAATAGAACAGGTGGACATCCGTGCACACTTCGATTCCTTAATGAATATGGTGATGCTTCAAACGCTCCCATTGTAGTTGGTGGACGACCGTTTGCTGGTTTGAAGAAACATCTTTCTGCTGGAAAACATAAACTCACCTTCTATGTTACAACATACGGATACAACGATCCATCGCTCATCGAAACCAATATGCTTATTTCGGCTAAAATTGGCACAGAGCAAGTGTTCGGTGGTGGCCATTGGGAATCTGATACGACAACTACATGGAACAACATCGAACTCAATACCTCGTTCAAATACACGTTGTATGTTGAACTAGCTAAAGAAGCGGATGTTGAGTTTGTCTATACATGGTGGATGTATATGAAAAATGCGTATACATACATCGATCCGTTCCCTGATGACGAAGTTATTGAATAATAACGATATCCCTACGCGATGGAATTCCATCGCGTAGGGATCTTTTAGCATGCTATACCACAGATAAAAGGAGAGTAATTATGGCTGAATTAATCGACAATGTTGAAGTAAAACTGGGTAGAGCGATTCGTGTTAAAAACTTAGATCCACACAAAGGAGAAGCTGAGTTCTATATTGCGCTTCAAGTTGAGGATCTCAATAGTAAAAATGAACGATGTATTTTATTTACAGAGCATGAATTGAATCTATGTCCTGTACTCGATATCACCTGGGATCTCGTTCCAGGCAGACTATATCCGTATGCAGATAATCAATACACTGGATATATCGTTAAAACCCTTACTTATAGTACGAAGTTAAATGAGTGGTTCGTCGTTGTACGACGTATCACCCAACATCGTTTAGAACGAGCCGAGGAACGTGCTATGCAAAATCAAGAAGATTTAACCCACAAATCCTGGATAGTTGATTGGCTAGATTGATTAATTGTAGAGAGGGTGCTCAGTAGAGCACCCTCTCTACTTATATACTTACAAGATGCCTTATATTTAAAAACATGCTATGCTTAAATCTATTCACACAAAAGAAAGGAGTCTTCTATGGGAGTTGTTATTAATCCCGGAGAAAGACCCTGGTATACATCTCCTACAGGTGTCACATTTGTCGGTAAAACCAAGACATATAAGACATGGGACGACATGCTGAAGGAACAGTATCCAGGTAAGTTAGCGTGGGTAGTGGATGCAACAGGTGATCCAACCGTAAATAGGGGATCTGCGCTCTATACGTGGAGACAATATCAAGGTTGGGTTAAGATCTATGAAACTGAATCCATGGATTTGGATATCAACGATGCGATCAATATGTTCGTTGGATGGGTTGCTAGTCAAGAACAACTAAATATTCTACATCCAACTGGTAAAGATGGCATGTTCGCGATCGTTGGTACTACAGATACAATCTGGGTATGGGATACGGATACTGAAACCTGGATAGATAGTGGTCAAGATCAGATTGCGATCAATAACCAGTGGGAGAGTATCGAAAATAAACCAGATTATTTCCCATCAACCTTCGAACTGGTGATCAGCACAGAGAATAACCAGACGCTGACTCAGACGATCAATAATTTGTCTTTGGTTGATACAGATTTAACCAACAGACTGATAATTGTGGAGAACAAGCTTTCCAATCTCCAAACGTCTGATATCCAAGGATTACAAGAGACCTTCAGTCGCCTGAAACCGATTGCATTTACCTCCAGTTGGAACGACTTAGTCGATATCCCAACTACCTTTACACCATCGACTCATACACATCAATGGACAGACATCACCAACCCACCGATGTTCTCTCTGGTAGGACATAAACACGATTGGGGGGATCTGGTAGAAACACCAGACTTCGATGCTTTGTATGCGCCGATCGATATCAACTTTGATGATCGGTATGCGATGCTTCAGCACACCCATCAGTGGGGTGATATCCAAGATGTTCCCAACTTCGCATTAGCGAATCACAATCACGACACGGTCTATGCACCAAGGAACCACACTCACACGATCACTGAGATCGTTAATCTCCAAGAAAGTTTGGCAACTCTGTGGAGCGGCATCGATGCGAAGATGTCGAAGCCAATCTCGATCGCAACTGGACAGATGATCGTTCTTGGGGAAGATGGAACTTACATCGGTCAGGATATCCCTGGTGGGGATGTTACTTCTGAGGAATTTAACAATCTAAGTAGTCGTGTCACAGCTGTTGAAACTAAGAATAATGATTTAGAACAACGTGTAGTTGCTTTGGAAAATGTGGTATTTGAAGTTGATCAGCTTGCTGATCAAGCATTGGATCTTATTGGGTACACCACTGAGCACAGGGGATGATCGTATGCAACTACTTGATAAACAACGTAAGATCGTAGAACTTCTCCAACCTCTATTAGAGAAATGCAAAGAAGCTTTGCGAAATAAAAAAGTCATCCTTCCTACTAATCTAACACTTGCACAAGTTCCTGATTTTATCAACCTAATCGAACAAGATGAGTTCGAGTTTTTCATGAACTTTTTTCTGATCGATAGTGTTGGTTCTCCTAATATTCCGAATACAGGCCAATCTTGGTATGGAAGTGATATCACTACTGAAATTGTCGGATTGTGTTCTAATCCTACAAGTTGGGAATTTCTAACACCGATCGATTTTCAAAACAATACGTTTACTCCAAATACTCGGTTGAATAAACGTGGTTGGATAACTGATAAACAATCACTAATTGACCCAGTTTACAATCATTATGACAATCAGATTCCAACAGTATTTGGATTTCAAGGACTGGTATCTGTTCCAGACAATATGACGTTCATGGAACCAGAATCATTTTAAACAAAGGAGATCACTTAATGTGGTTTAAACATATTCCTGCGAAGTGGTATTACATCGATCCCACTCAGCAGTACAACGACAGTATCGACTGGAATCCTGCGGATCACGATGGGTCTTCGATTGATAAAGCAGATCGTGAACTTCCTGCCAAATTGGTCGATGGTACTGTTTACCTTATCCGTAGATCTAATCATCAACATGTTGTTGATGAAGGAGCAACTTATCCACGCATTTGGTGTTACAACAATAGTGCTGGTTGTGAACTCCCAAGTGGATCTATGCGTATCGCTATCGTCGGTATGCCGAAACAGGATGATCCTGTATTCAAATATATGCCGGAGGATGCTAAGACACAGTGGGGTCCTGATGTTTCTGAATATGCAACTTTGGCTCAGAACTTCAATCGGTATCTTCCCGATACACACTTCATCCGACTGAACGCACGAGATGTTGTGATCTACAACCTCAGGATCCGTACTTTGTCCATGAACCCAGGTTACGGTGATCGCTATAATGGTAAAGGATTCATTATGGCAAACTGTGAGAATTTCGAAGCATCGAAAATCTACAGTTGTATGATTCATGGTGATATCCTTGACCCGTCTGACGTTACCGGACCCTGGTTTACATCTGCTAATAATGATGGTGGTTATGGATGTCCATCACTGTTTCATGTTACGTATACAAATACATGCCACATCTACGATAGTACCATGATTAGTAAACCCGACTGTCGTGATAGCGGACATTACATTTACCTATATTCTCGATTTGGTAACTGCACCATTGAAAATATTACTGTACACAGTATTCCGTTGGCGAACAACTACGACAATCCTGATCGGTTCAATCACAATGGGTTCTTCCACTTTACAACAGATGGCTGGTATCGGTCACTTTCCAAAATCAGTGTTCACGATATCAAAACATACTTCTATCGAGCTAAAGTTGATGGGTATCATGGATATCATCGTCGTCTACTAACTGGACAAGCGAATCTCTGGGACGTTCACGATATTACGATCGAAGAAGCTACAGATGATAAACAGTTACCAGATGCAACGATCAACAAAATTCCAATCAACTATCTAATCGAGCTCAGCGCATTCAATGCAGGATGTATCATAAAAGACATTATGTGCAATCTTCCTAAATGTAAAGGATTGAATTTGCTTAGATATCGCATCGAATATCGAGATGGTGAATATAGCAATTTCTTTACACCGAAGAGTCAGTGGCATATCCTTAAAAACATCTCGTTCATTGGTGTTGGACAAGGTGATGATACTACTGACTCGTGGGGTTCCACAAATATTTGTGTACTTTGGGTCGATAACGCTCAATGTAGAGAGAATGATCGAGTGTACAACGGTCTAAACCCAACGTGTGATCAGTTGATCGTTCAAAACATCAACATCAAAGCATACTACGATACAAAACCAGACGCGATCGATATCACCGGTGCAATGTTGGATATGGTAAACAATCATATCCAAGGTAAGGTAACTATCCGTAAATGTACTGGTAAAATTGGATCGATTACGACGTACGATGCTGGTGGTGCACTTACAGATAAATCTGGTGCCAATCTCGTGTACATCGGATCGATAGCCTGTAATAGGAACAATCCAAGTAACCCTTATACCGGACAACAGGCTATCGATCCGTCATGGAGATCTCAGATACTAGTTGGTGAAACAAACACTAAATTTATCCAAGATAATAACTTCGCAGATCTGAGTGCTAATGATGGGGATAATTATTATAACCGCAACGACCACATGTATCTGTGTACGTCTGATACACTAGAAGGTAACTTCGTGGCTCGTAACAGACCTGCAAAAGCAGAAACATGGTCCGTTTATCGTACTGGTGGGCATTCCTGTACGTTGAGATTTGTTTGTGAAGTTGCAGACATTGTAAATTATCCGCTCCGTATTGGTGATCTTCCGTTTGCTGGTATCAAACGCCATCTTCAGAAAGGCATCAACAAATGTACTTTCTACATGACGATGTTCGGGTATAACGACTACACCCAGATCAAAGATAAGATGCGTTTCCGGGCGAAGCTTCCATCCGGTCTATACGTTGGATCTAATGGTGAATGGTCTGAAGACACAGAAACTGTCTGGAACAATATTGAACTCAATACCTCTTGTAAATACACCTTCTATATCGACATGGAAGAGGAAGGAGATGTGGAGTTCAGCTATCAGTTCTGGTGGTATATGCTTGGTGGATATACTTATTTGGATCCGTTCCCAGCTATAGAGTTGGTCGAATAATCACATTGTGAACATGAGGGTTAAAACTCGCTTATCCCTCTTAATAATAAAGCGAGTAACGACAACGTTCGTTTATTAACAGGTTGGGTAGATTGATCGTAGTGCCATCACTCTATCCAACCACAGAATATTCAACAGTAAGAAAGGAACACTATTATGGGTTCTGTCATCAATCCTAATGAACGCCAGACTTGGGCTATCACAGCTTCTGGTATCACTGTTATGGGTAAAACAAAGTCTTACAACACTTACGAAGAAATGCTTCGTAGTCCGGATCCAGGCCTGATCAATTACGTCATTGACGCATCTGGCGATCCTACTGTTAACAAAGGATTTGCTGTGTATCGTTACAGCAACGGTATCTTCACTAAGATCTATGAAGGTGAAATGATGGATCCAGATCTTGGTATGGTTTTCGATTGGAGCAAAATCGTCAATGGTCCGTCTTCTGATCCTGCAGATATTGATGCTGCTGTTGCTCAGAAACATGAACATCCGAATATGGAAACACTGAACGCACTCAGTTCAACAGCAGATGACTCCGGTGCAATCAATGCGCTGATGATCAATGGTATCCTCCTTGCTACTAAAGCCCAGATCGATGAGCTTACCGCAAAAGTCAGTGGCGCACTCTCGTTCAAAGGTGTTGTTGAAAACGAAGAAGCTCTTCCTACTGAAAATAACCAGGTTGGTGATGTCTATGTTACCAAAGATGGTAAAGAATTTGTTTTCACAGGTGATCGCTTTGAAGAGTTCGGTTCCACTATGGATCTCTCTGGTTACTACACCAAAGAAGAGATCGATGCAACCTGTGTTAAGTTCCAGCCGAATGGTGATCGTAAATTCATTCTTCTGAATAACTACGACAACATCGTTGGTAAAGACACTAAAGGAACTGCTCACAACCTCGTTATGGTGAGCAAGTGGGATAAAGCCGATTTCGGTGCCGCTGGTCTTCAGCTCAATCTGAACAGCAAAGATGCTGTGACGATTAATGATAAAGATACAGTTCTTACGAACGCTAACTTCAGTGAATTTATCACGATTCCATCTACGGAAGGATTTGCAACAGAAACGGCTCTTAATGATGCTCTTGCTAAAATCTCGAAAGAAACAGAAGAGCGTGTTGCTGCCGACAGTTCACTCACTACCGCCATCGGCATGAAACAGAATGCAATCACTGTGGATGGTGAAAAACTCACACTGAACAACGATACACTTGGACTTGGTGCTGATGTTGTTGTGATGCAAAATCCGTGGGATCCGAATCTTCCGAATAGACGTCATATCGTCCTGAAGAACCACGATAGTGTTGTTGGTACGATGACCAACGGCGACAATGGTTCGCTGATCATGATGTCTAAATGGGATAAAGTTGATATCGGTACTATTAAGGCTCAGATGAACCTCAACTCTCCCAACGGTGTTGTTCAAGTTAACGACAACGCGGTTGTCGTGACATCTGACAATATCAGTCAGTATGCTCCAGCTACAGATCTTGGTGATTATTATACTAAGGGTGAAGTGGATGCTAAAGTTGCAGGAGTTCTCCACTATAAGGGCGTTGTTGCTACTAAGGATGAACTCAATGCAATTGAGGCTCCAGCGGTTGGTGATGTTTATCACGTCACAGCTGACAAAGGTGAATATGCGTTTGATGGCTCCGCTTGGGAAGCTCTCGGATCTGAAATCGATCTGAGTACTTACGCTCTCAAAGAAGAAGTTGCTAATCAGATCAGCGCTGCCAAAGATGCTGCACATGGTGAAGTGGAAACTGAAACCAATGCACGTATCGCTGCTGATGAAGCGATGGACAATCGCATTACTACTGTCCAAGCTGATCTCTCTACTGCAGAAGAAAATCTGAATGAGAAGATCGAAGGTAAAGTTGATAAAGTGGATGGTAAATCCCTTGTTGACGATACTGAAATCATCAGACTTGCGACTGTTACAAATTACGATGATACCGAGGTTAAGCTGGATATCACCGTGCTGTCTGATAAAGTCAATACTGCTTCTGGTAATGTGATCTCCATCAGCGATCGTCTGGTCGCATTAGAAGCACAAATGGTTGCTCTAAAGCAGACCGATATCGTTACTGTTACTACAGCCGCAGATCTGTCTCAAGAGGATAAAGATCTAGTTATCACGATCGCAGAGCCGATCAGTGGAACCACTACGGTTGCTGGTAAGAGTATTGAAGTCAAACAGCTTACCACAAATAACGCTACTACGATCTTCAAGACCACTGGTGATGTTACGATGAAAAACCTCACCACTACTGGTGCTCTTCCGAAAGCAACCGCTAATGCGCAGGTTCGTATCGTTAGTGGTGACTACATCCGCATCACCGATAGTGCTGTTGACCAAACCGGTTACAACGCGATTGAAATCGGTCTTGGTACTGGTAATGGACCTATGCCTACCAAATCCATCACGATCGATAACGTGAAGTTCAACTCGACTTTGTCGAATAATGCTATTCTAGTCTTCGCTACAGAGGACGGGAGCGTTGTTACCATCTCGAATTGTACATTCACGAAATGTTCAAATCCGGTTCGTCTATCCAATGCGAAGGGTGGTAAAGTCACTCTGAATCTCGTGAATTGCGAATTCACGGAATGGGATAGTGACAACATGTGGGCTGGTATTGTCATCATGCAGGATTACACCAGTAAATCCGTTGAGGCAATTAAAGCCAATAATCTCTTTGGACCTGATAAAGTTACCATTAACCTTGTCAATTGCACACATGCAGGAAAGAAAATTACGATGCCGGAAGACATCGCAACTGTCTGCGGCACTAATGATGCTGCAACTCAGCTTTTCTACATCTGGAGCAATGAAGAAGGTCTTGTTGCTTATGATGCAGATCGCTATCCTGTGATCAACATCCAGTAACATACGTATAAGAACAGGGAGAGATATCTCTCCCTGTTCTTCTTTTATTAATGCTAGCCAGGAGGTTCTATGTTCAATTGGAACACAAAGAAGCAAACTAGACCATTTACATATAAAGAAGATGTGTTCGTTAAAACACTAATGATAGGGCTTCGAGATCACTGTGAACAATATGGTGCTTTTTTACAAGAAGTCAATTTAAACGATATAACCTTTAAATGGCTTTCTTGTGCTGAAAACTCATCACGCCATACGGTTGAACTTTGGAGTATCCGCTCACCAAATACGATTTATTTAACTCCATATATCACTTCAACATCTCACACAACAGTTTATTCTATCGGTGATGCGAAAACATTTGCTATCGGTGATTATCTTCTCAACCCTACTACAGCTAAAGCAGTAGCTTATCAACTTATGTTGAGGTGGAAATTTAAATCATCTCCGATCTTCTACTTACTAAATTGTTTGTGCAATCGATCATTTAAGATAAACAATGTATCGAATAACTCTGTAGAAAATCGCACAATTTACCAATTCTTCAAGAAATTAAAAGACACTTACGATCAATATATCAACTATCAAAAGAGTTCTTGGAGAAGAGAAGTTTATCAAGCTGATAATACAAAATCAGCAGAAGACTGTAGACTCGCAATAGAACAAGAACAACTCGCGTTAGATCAATATCAACTTAATGAACATATGTATCGAGATCTAGCGAAGCAATTGTTCAACATTATGAAATAGAAAACAACGTGATGATGGTGTGCATATGCACACCATCATCACTTCCTATATTTGATTGTGAACTACTCCTACCTGAAGGAAAGGGACTTCTTTGAACAACTGTTAAAATACGTGTAGATAAGAAGAGGGTACTAACTCCTCTTCTTATCTACATAATTGTATTATTTCTTTTGAATGGTGCCGTTTAGGAGGATATACCAGCATCCTTTTTTAAACGGACTGCCGTCAAACTCAGTCAACTGTTGTATTACAGTCGACTTTGTACGATCGTTTGATTTAAAATAGATTCTCGGTGGATCTTGATCTGCTTTATCATACTCTGAAAGACTCATATGAATATGATCTCTTATGATATCAAAATCCGTCACCTCGAGATACCATCTTTTCCAATCATCTTGAACGATCGTTTTATACCCTTTGGCCAAGCTTAATCCGAGAGCTGTGCACACCTGTACAGCTTCTCCATTTTCTGACCATTTGGAGAAGATTTGTTCCTGTGTCAGCGTAGATGTTTTTGGTTTTTCTGAATATTCGCTATGGTTGACGTGATTTACTGACTCAGAGTCTAAGTGAGCGAGTTTTTTAATGTCACCATAAGCGTGATCCAACAACCAACAAATCATATCACCATGACAAATAGGTCCGTTGTCAATTCCATCAGCGCACCAACATCCTAACTTCACAGGACCACCATCGATTGTACTCTTTTGATCTTTTAGTTTCGCTACTTCTTTCAGCATCTCTGTATTCTTCAAGAGATAATCTGTGAACATAGCAACGATCCTGTATCGATCGTGATTAGCATCCGTCTTAAAAGGATTACCAAGTACTCCGACATAAGAGTGGTAAGGTCTCCCTATGTAGATGTCAAATTCATCTTTATTGACATGTACAACTCGACCTGGGTGTGGTTTAATTACGTCATCATCTGTTACGTCTACCACAACAACGTGACGACCACGCTTCTTACTTTCATCAATCATCTGTTTTGTACCGATACTAGAACCGTCCCAAAAGGCGATGACATGATCACTATTACGAATCATCTCGATGTTTCGTATCTTGGGTGCTTCTTTTCCAAAACGATCCCATTGCACCTCATATACTTCACAAGGATGTCCGTTCATTTCAGCGTATACTTCTGCTAGCATATCCACACCATTGGCACCACCGGTTATGATGATAGCATCGCTAGGGATATACTGCTTTAGATATGTATACACGATGTAGTAGTTATTCATTTTTCTACTACCAACAACACAAAAACGTGTCAAATTACTCATGATGTTCTACTCCTTCTGTAGATAAAAATTGTTTTACATAAGAGAGAGTGATAAACATTGAATAGAAAATGTTATGGGGGTAGAATACAAAAGGAGGATCTGCATGATAGAACGACCATTCACCCTAGAAGAGTCTGAACTTATGAAACGATTGGTTACAGCGTTGATGGTTCACGCACCATATATCAAACCAAGATCGCTGTTTTTATCGTTAGATGAAATGGTTTTCATTTGGAAGAAACTAGATGGAAACAAGAGAATTGAACATCCTGTATGGATTTCAAGAGTTGTATATGTAAGAGCACCTGAAGATGAGACAGACATTAAGGAGCATATCATCCGAATGGTTCCACATTTGGTGAGACAACTTTACGAACAGATGGATTATAAAGAGCATCGGTTTACACACACGATCAACCATATTCTCTATAGAGACCGATTGGGTAAATATAGAGAAGCTTATCGAAAATCCATTTCGTTTTACAAAACACTATTAAATGCCTATCGTACGATACAGAGTTACGCTATTAGTTGTAAAAATGATTTTCAAAAACAGTATGTACTAAAACGTGACCTCACTATGCGATATGGAAAAGGCTTTGAGTTGGCTATGGAGATATTCATACGTTACAAGATATAACGTTAAGATACTTGGTGAGCACAAACGCTCACCAAGTATCTTCATATTTATTTCTTCGTATCAGATTGCTCTGTCTTAACCCCATAAATCTTCTCAGCGATCGTTACACTCTGTTGTGAGAGATTTGGCGAAGTAAGGATATCCTTTACATAACCATTGGACTGTGGACCAGTTTTCATCGTCAACTTAATACCACCCTTAGCTTCAGCTTGTGCTTGCCCAGATGGTTGTGACGTATTGGTTGTAGTTCCTGTCTGTGTGGATGCAACTTGTGTGCCGGCACCGGTTGTTGTATTCGTAGCTGTATCTACTGTCACGTTTTCTTTCACAACAACATTAGTAACATCCCACTGACCGAGGCGTAGCGTTGGAATATAACTACTTCCATCCCAAGCGATTTCAACACCTGTTCCTCTAGAATTGGTGACGACATTGTGTCCACATCCAGATAGTAGAATAGTTAGTAGAGATATCCACAGAAACGTTTTAATCATAAGTTCACTCCTTTGGATTCTTTTGTTGTTCACGAATAGCATCTGCTTCTTCTTGAGTTAGATATCCTTTTTCTACTTGTTCCATCAACCACTTATCGTCGTTACTTTTATGATAATCATCATTCATAGAACAGTTGCTAGTTCCAAGGATCAAACACCCCATAAGCAGAGTAGCTCCTAGTGTTTTACAAATCATACGTGTCATCTTAGAAGTCCTTTCGTAAGTTCGTAACAACGGTCCCTTAGTTGAAACTTAGGAGACCAATTTAGCAATCCGCCTCCCAATCCATCTTCAGGCTGGATAAGCGTAACGTTTGATTCATCAAAATAATGTTGACGTTGAAGTTCTTTGTATTCTCGATTCAATGCACTATTTAGAAGCTCCAGAAGTCCTGTAATCAAGCCGTCTTCTGTAGTATCGTTATATACCATTTTAGGACAGAGGAATACAAACACATGATCATACATCTTGAGATCACTTTTATCTGGAGCAGGGATATTATCCAAGACACCACCATCCCCGTACAATACATTATCGATCATCACAGGTTTAAATACGAACGGAATCGATGTTGCTGCTAGAGCTGTAGCTGGTGTAACTGGCATATGTACAGATTCCCAATCAATTAATCTAGTCAACGAAGTTGTAACTCGCAAACTCGCTAATCCCGTCATCTCTTGTTCAAGTAGCTGCTTTACACCGTCATTGTCGATTAGATGACGACCACGTGAACAGGCTGTAGATACAACGCCTGGAACACAGACATGAAAGAAATCATCCACATCTCTAGTTTGTATTAGATCTTTAAACCACGCACTGTCATGCCCACTGTAATAAAGTGATGAGAACAGAGTAGAGCCAGAACTAGTATGTGCCTGTCCTGGGATCATCCCATACTCTTCGAATGCCTGCATAATGCCGGTCAAACATTCTACACTCATCATACCACCACCTTGACCAACCAATAAAACACGGTTGTTCATCTTTTGAAAGATATCCATATTAAACCTCCTATAGTAAGGTTACACATTCATAACATTACACTCAGGAGGTTATTTATGTCGCTTCAAATCTGTAAACACTGTTGGGCCAGGCCTTGTATCTGTGGAGATCAGTTTAAAGATTCCACTACGGACCACATCCTTCTTTTGATGGAAGGATTGACTAAGATCCTACAACAGAGAGATATCGCAATCGATGTCAAAGTTGACGGTAAAGATATCAAAGAACATCTACTCACTAAAAATCGGGGATTAACCTATGTCAATGGAAGTACATTACTCTCAATTCTTGAAGAACAGAAGTTTCATATCCCTAAAGTATATAAAGATTATATCAATTCAAAGTCGTTAGCATCGGAAGTCTACTTTGATTTGAAAAGTCCCTTATCTATCCCCCACAGAACTGCTTTTGCTGTTACCTTGTACACAACTTCTCTTGTGTATACAGATAATTCTTTGCAGTATTTCTTCTATACACTATTGAGGGATTATACATGTCTTTTTGACAATCCAAAAATGAAAGAGCTGATTCGTTATACGGATACCCATGTTGAGTTCTGTAAGAATCTCTATACAGCAACGCATCAAATCTACATTATCATTCAAGAGAAACTAAAACAACAGATAGATCTTGAGTGGTTGATTGCGTGGGGTATCTTAACTCGTATCGACTCGTTCTATAAAGGTGATCTCAATCTCAAATTTCAAGCTATGAAAGAAATCATTGAATTGATATCTGGTGGAAACAACGTTACCATAGATGATATCTTCATGAAACCGAAGGATATGGTTGAGATAATAGATCATCTCACTAGAAGAGATTACGAGTGGTGTGAGATTGATGATGATGATACACTTCGTTATTTATTCAATAAAGAAAACATTAAACAACCTTATTTTGGGACACTGCAGGCACACTAAATAAATCTATAGATACAGAGACAACAGCGTCTCTGTATCTATAGTGATTATGCTTACTCAGCAGTATCTTGTGGTACTACTTCAGAAAGATTCAAATTAGCAAGCTGATCGGTGATCAGATTATTAAGCGACACCATACCTGGACGATCATCGAGGATTGAATCTGACGACAGCTGTGCCTTTTTCTGCTTAGCCGGATGATTCTGTTTCTGAGGTTTCACAGGATTAGATTTCTGCACATGTGGTTTCTGTTCTTGATGCGCAGGCTGTACTTCTCCAAACACTGTGTATGTCCCGTTGTTGTTAAGACCTTCCAGCTGACGGAGTTTCCGTTCTTTTGCACGTTTTTTTCTTTCTTCAGCAGCAGCGAGGATCTGATCAGCTGTTTTATCAGTTTTGACCTTATAGAAATCCTGCAGGACTCCACAGATATAAGTGAGCTTCTTAGTATCGTTGTGAAGGAACGTGTCGATGTTGCGGAATACAGCTTTAGCTTCGATAACTCCTACCGGAAGTTTGAATGCGGGATCGGGTACTGTACGGAACAGACGTGCAGCGGCTTGCTGAAGAAGGATGTGACCTCCATCTCTGGCGTGCACTGCTTTGCGGCAAATAAGCGCTGCCAACTCATAAAGGCGTTCCATGTGTCTGGGACGATCTCGTTCTGGAAGTTTGTCAAGTACAGATTTATCACAGCAGAGATCTTCGTGGAATTCCGTTAGTACATCCACAAGTACATCATCGTAAAAACTGTTGCCAACCTGAAGATTGCGATTCATCAGCTCACAGAACCAAGCAAAATCATCTTTCTTCATATTGAGTTTACGAAGTGATTCGATCCGTTCTCCAGTGATCTTTTTACGAAGAGCAGCAGCTCTTCGTTCAGCACGCTGACTACGAATTTCTTCCTTTTCATTTCCAGGGAGAAGAGCAATGATGATCGCTTCTGCACATTTAGCTTTTGTAGGAAAGCGTTTGTTGCTGATGAACTTGTTCGTTTTTGGAACAAACAGTTCCACATGATAATTGCCACGACCATCGGCTTTACGATGCGTTTGAATTTCAACCCCACGAAACGTAATGATGCCTCTCTGCCAATTCACTTCACCTTTATCGGTGTACTGGGTTTTGATGATCTTCTCATTCTTGACGGCTTCATTCCAATCGTTGAAAAACTGAGTAAACATGTAGGTGTCCTCGACTTGTGATCTTGGTGATATCCAAGATATACTGTTTTAAGTTGTTTGACGTATGATTGATCAGATGATCAATCCTGCAGCAGTATCATTGCCAGATCCTGCCAAATCTTTGTTGCTGTGATCCTTTTGGATCGTATTTTCTTGATAACGCTCTCTGGTTTCGTTCAGGAAATTAATGAGTTCCTGAGGAACCGTTTTGCCAATCGCAGAGAAGAAACGTTTTTCTTCCGCGATTCCAACACATGTGAATGCAGTGAGTACATCTGGAGTCAACCCAGTATCATTCACAACCATGCAGGCGTGAAGAACATCTCCTGCTCCAATCACACTATTATCTTCTCCCGCTAGATCTTCAGCCTGATCACTATTGGTGGCAGTCACAGACAGAAGATAAAGTCCTGCAGGACAATTCATCGTAGTAGGACGTAGGTAGTGCATCTTGTCGTTGTAATCGATCTCTTCAATCTCTCTAGATGTAAGAAGATCGATCATCTCGATCGTTCTCTGAGCAGCTGTCTTGTTAACAGCAAAACGACCAACACCATGATTGTTGAAAAGCATCAATGGGAAGTAGTGTCCGTTCTTCTCAGCAGAAGATGCAAACGAACGGATGGTGTTAATGCTGTTGATACAATCTCTTTCGGAAGAGGCATCAACAACACCAACCAGAACGACGCAACGATTGCTGTTGCGAAGGATTCTGTGTGCGAGCAGAGGAGCGATTACCGAACCAGATCCACCTGCCAAACTGAACAGGATAAAAGTGATATCGGTTGCTTGTTTGAACAGATCCGGATGAGTATCGATGTACTTCTGAATCGCATCGAGATTCTTACCACGATCTTTACCAGAACCCAATTCTCCGATTGCATCAAACGGGATCTCCTGCGGGATACCACTGACGTTGGAAGCGGATGTATCGATCACTCGATAACCGATCTTCGCATCGAATTGAGGGTTATCCTTGAGGATTGCCTTAAGGATGTTTTGCCCACATCCTCCAGCGGCGATCACCTGTACAGATGGCTGTTTCACAGCTGGGTTCATTACTTTCTGTTCATCCTTGAGATCGGACAAATCAGAGAGGTTTGGAGCAGCATATGAAGGTTTCTGCGCCATATTGTTCTCCTTATGTTAGTTGACGAGTTGCGACATATCATTTACACGCTTAGCAAAAACATATACATTTTACTTCTTTGATGAATTCAACATCGAAGTAAAGTTATCACAAAGTGTGTCCCACAAGAATCCAAAGAACGATTGTCCATTTTCGTTGGTTGTTGTAGATTTCGATCTACTGGACTTGACGTTGTGAAAAGCACGTAAATATGTTTTTGAGTCTACCTGTGGTAGGTCGATCTCACTAAACTCAATTTCCTTCTGACAAGAAGGGCAGATCCAGACTCTTCCATGAGGATCCATTTCAGTTCCACATTCAGGACATTTTGGTCCAAACACACGACTACAGTTACAACAGAGATATTCTCCATTGAACGGTACAAATTCGTGACTATTGCATTCTGGACAGAAGATTTTCATAACACTTCTCCTATTTTAGTTAGTTGTTTGCATAGTATCTGAGTAGTGATAACATTTGAAATATACACCGAGAACTTAAGCATGCTATGCCATTTATAAGGTATAACAAGATAGGAGACTATCATGGTTGATTTAAACGTATTAAAGCCGTCAAAATCTCTTGGACGAGAGGAAAACATCAGTGAGTTGTGTGATCTTATTTGTACATCTTACAATACTGTCGATGTTAATGAAATGATTGCATTGGAAGAAGAACTATCCACTTTATTTCAATATTTGAAATTGAACACAATCGATTCATATATTCTAGAAGATCTACACCATCTAGGTATCATTAGCGAAGAAGCTGTTGACATTGTTAAAATCAGAAAAGGTATCGTAAATTCTGCCAAGAATATAGGTAACCATCTTGCTAAGTTTGCTGCATGGGTTCACAATACCATTCAGAATAAAACAGTAACAGAAAAGTACATTTTGAAACGGTTCGCTAAATTAGAACAAACATTATCTACAGCTGAAACTTCTCGTGGATACGTGGAAGATGTTCCTACTTACGATATTGTACAGAAACGTCTGGTGGGTATCCTACAGGTCTGTGATTTCATCAAAGAGCTATCTTCTCAGCAAGATACAACAGGCGGTTACAATGATGGAATTTTTGAGAAAGTAGCTATCGTATCTAACGGAGTGCTGAAATTAACAGCTCCTTATTCTGATTCCACCTATAGGAATCTGGAGTGGGCTAAACCAACTTTATCCAAGTACGAAGTACTCAAGTCTCCTTGGAACAACCTAAACAATCTGCAAAAACTAAGAAACTTGGTTGTTGAAGCGAAATATGAATCCTTGGAAGATCTTGCAAGTGCTGCAAAAACACTTGCAAAACGTTGTAGTAAATTCCGAGAAGAAACAGCTTACGCAACCCCAGATTACAACGATGTTGCAAATACGTATAATGCGGCTTATGTGATCAACAAGATGGTCAGACAGATTAACCAAGCGATCAATAAAGAGATCAATACATTGATGATCTCTTACATTACACACCTTATCAACTATACAACTATTTGAGGTATTACAATCATGGCTCTTTCAGCTATTCTGTTTTATACGAATAAAGTCTATCCCAAAGATATCGTTCTTGATAAAAACACTATTCCTGATGATCCAAATGAACGATTGAAAGATAAAGTGTTCATGTCTGTTGTATTTACAGCAAAACACTTTTGTGAATATAAGCAATTTATCGTTCCTGAAACGACATTTAAAGAAGATCTTAAGTGTACCAAAGAACAAATGGAAAAGATCCTGAAGTCGTTGTCTAATAAATTCAATGTTACGTTCAATAAACACTGGTTCGGTACAATAAAAGACCTTACAATCTACGTGAAGGATCATAAAGAGAAAAAGTAATCTTCTCAGGAAGGTATGTCCATAGATGCAACTGATACCGCTCCTAAATACGTCTATATCCACACGGATGAGATGGACAAGAAGCAAGGTAAAGCAATCTATGATACCTTTAAAGCACCTGAAACAAACAGTTTTCAAGTATCCACCTCTCCAGGTGGAGTGAGGACCAATCTTAAGAAATCAGCGTATATTTCCAAGAGTTAAAATACATCTTGCGTATACCAACTGAATTGATTAAAGATCATCTTGTAAAAGAGAACGGTGAATGGTATATCTGTCTTAAAAGACACTTACGATTGATCTAAACAAGTGGATGATTATTGATTTATGAAATTAGTAAGGATAGTGAGGATGACTCACTATCCTTACTAATGTTTTATTGTTGATGATTGTTTAATCGAGCAGCCAGATCTTTACCGAATAGAACAATACACTGTTGATTCTTCATCAACGCATCGTACTCTTCTTTGGTAAGAAGTCCACTTGATATAAATTGAGCATAAATTTGCTTAAATAGATCAAGTTGCTGTGTAATACCAGAGATCCCATCCAGATGTGTTCCAGCAGCAAACACACTCGGTGGAGAGATTCTACAATACATATTGTCAGATGTAGTCTTTTCACAAGGCAGCGTGAGGAAAAGTGCTCCTCCAGTACACAAAATGTAAGGTGCATGAATTCTGGTTCTCTTGCACAATGTTGCGTCTTGTAACTTCGTTTGAAGAAGATTGAACATACCTACGGCGAAGAATTCATCGATGAAGGAAGGTGCCCAGATTTCAAGATAATCATTAGATTCAACCTGATCTAGGAGCATAATGAATTCATTCATCATTCGTGCTCCAACCGTAGGTGTACTTATCGAAATTGAATTTAGATAGAACGTCCATTTCACAACAGACGTATCGTTTTCTTCAATAACAAGTCGTTCAAACGGAAGTGACTGATATACAATTTTCGGTCTATTCGGATTGTAATCCACCGGAACATCACACTGGTTGGGAGTCATTGCTTCTGCGCTATATGACTCAAGACTCGACTGCACAGACAACCGAGTATCATCCTGAGCATCAACAACAAATGTAACTCCCGGCAGAGTGGAGAGTTTATCTTCCGTATGTTTTACGAAATCAAGCTTCATGATCAGATCTCCTTCTCTTTCTGTACACCATCAACCGCAGTATTCATTGCAGACAGTCGCTCATTGACTGTAACACCATCAAGATAAACATCTTTACGATGATCAATGATGTTTTCAATATCTTCTTCTGTCAAAATACCTTTGGTGATCTTAGTCAAGAGTTCTGAAAAATAGACACAAAGACTAGTTGTCTCATCTTTCACATCTAGTGATTTGCCAAAATATCCACCAGAAGGCATGTGATACATCAGAGTAGCCATAGGAGAGATCTTTCTTACTTTACCACATGACCAGATAACTGCAGCAATAGATGCACACATACCGATCGCGTGTGTAATAATCTGTCCTTTAGAATTCTGAATAGCGTGGATGATATTGATGCCAGATTCCACCCAACCGCCATTTGAGCAGAGGTAGATCGTCAGTTCATCCATCTCGCGCAAGTTCATGATCGTGTGAACCAATTCCAGATATGGATCAGGCATGATGACTTCCTGATCCAAGATCACAGTGTATTTACAAGATCCATCATCCAGAGTTCGACCAGAAATCTTACCACTCTGTCCTGGTTGTAGAGGCATAAATGTTGCAATTCTAGCATTGTTTTCTTGGGGCTGGTCCATGATTACCTCCCAAAGATAGAATGAAACACTTGATGAGAGTGTCCTTGTTCATCCACAACAGCACCATTTTTAGTATCAAGGATACCAGAGATCGCTCTATTGATAGATACTTTATCAACTTGAAGAATATCCAGCAGCTGTTGATCATGGATGGATTCGCATCCAAGAGCGTGTGCAAGTTCTGGGAGATGATCTTTCGGGTCGAACTCATAAGAGAGTCCTTCCAGTCCTTTCACATACACCTTGGAAGCTTCTGCATATCCAGGACAATCAACAGCATCGATCGTCACAAGAGCGTTCACACGCTGTTTGATCACATTACCTTCTTGTCCGATCTTGGCAACCAGAGATCTCAGAGAAAATGCAGCGTTCTTCAATGGATCTTCCAGACGATCTTTCAGATACGGACCATAAGGTCCAGAACACTGGATATCTCCATAAACAACAACATGCCCTTGTTCCGTTGGTTCACCGGTCCAAACCCGGTGAATCGTATGAGACTCATTCTTAGAATCAATGAGCATAACACGAGGAAGATCTTTATCTTCCCAGATCATCGGATGTCCCCATTCACCAGTAAGCTGTCCTGCTTTTAGGCGTCTCACAAAAGGAGAATACGGATTAGTCAGTGCATCTACCATACTGGTTACTTCATAGTCTTTGAAGTTACGAGATACTTTTCCAAGCACCATCAATGGGATGCTGTGATAAATTCCATTTTTATCAGGTTTCAGACTTTTTTGATTCCCTTCTAGAAGAAGAGCTGAACTGATATCAAAAGCTATCGTGTTCATATTTTATTCCTTATTATTAAGTGCGTAGGAGATCTTCGATATCGCTCGAAGTATCGTTATTTGGATTAGCGATCATTCCGTTGATCGCATCTTGTAGATAACCACCGATTAGTTTAGCGGTCGTACTCATCGTAGCATGCGCAGAATCGTCCAGCTTCAAGAATCTCGGTGGATTTATCATATCTGTTTTTCGATAGAATTTACGAACATCACCTCGATCTCTTGCCAGATGGGAGAAGATCATTTCAAATGTTGCATGATTAACATTCATCTTAGATTTAGTGATTTCTTTCACAATATCAAAGATAAACGCACATGTGTTATAATCAATGAACTTTGGAATTCTTCCATTCTGAATATATTCATTGAAAAGAACATAAGCGAGATAAGAGTTTCTCACCACCTCACGGTGATTTAAAAACACATCACCTTGCTTAAACAAACATTTCAAATAATCAACTCCCCCGATCGTAACAAATTGTACATCAGAAGGTGACATACTGATCATGGCTGGAAGGAAGATACTGTGATCGCCAACGTCTTCAATGGTGAATTCAAAGATTGCTAAAGCATCCGTTGTATCGCCAATCTTCAGCAAACCATATCGTTCGTAGGACTTTGGAATGTAAGCGATCATTTCGCGTCCTACAAAAACAACGTGATCGTCTTTGTACACTAGGTAATCGTTAAAATTAAACATGAGTCAACTCCTTATTTTACCGTGTACCACACAAGGGAACTATGCCAAGGACTGCTTCCACCATGTGCTACATTCGTTTCATAGAGGTGGTTGGACTCTGTACCTATGTACCAGCGTGATTTTGATGTGTCATAAGCAACGATAGTTTCCAATTGATCTGGATAGATGCTGTTTGCTAGTTTCCATACACGGGATGTTCCAGATGTTGTAACATCAAGGAGTGTATAGTTACCAGAGTGTAGTATACCGATGTTTTCAACATGGATCGTGCCAGCGTCAACACGTGTAATAATCGGTAGATATTCCACCGGTTCTACAGGTTGATCAGGCGTAGATGGAGTACCATCACCGGTATCATCGTCTTCAGTAACAATTGGTAAACGAGCTACAGTCAAATCGTACAATAAGTATGCAGATAATCTACGAACATCTGTGTACTCCATAGAGAACGGATTGTATTTATCTGTATAAGACGTATTATGCTTCCGAATAGCAATGTTCGGAGTAACAAGATCATACAGATTATCTCGATGCATCAACCGAAGTTCTTGTTGAACAGGAAACGTTATAAGTTCATTCGAATCATATTGGACACGTACATAATCCACAACTTCCCTTGTATAACGATTAATCAGTAATCCACCAGTTTTAGATGGAAATAACAGTTTATCAGGATAAAGTACGTTGAGAGGTTCAATGGTGTTGTGAACTAAAGGCTCCTTACTATGAAGAATAGCGACAAAAGGAACAGTCTTATCTGCATATTTTTGAATCGCAAGTTTTTCGAGAGCTTCTTCACTTGGAGATTCCGCAAACAAATCTGGATCTTTAAATAGATTGTCGATTAAGTCTTCTACACTCACTCTCACTATCGTAGTATTCTTTATCGTCTGTTTAAACTTCTGAAGATTAGCTGCCAAGATAATTTCAAGAAGTTGTCGATCTAGTTCAACTTCAACACGATATCGTGCTCCCTCTGAGAACATCTTAACATGATCAGTAGATGGTTCAAACATTCGTCCGCCGATACACACCATCGGATAACCAGACTTAATACCTTCTGGAAGTAAAAAAGAAATCTTAATCGTAGAGTGTTGATATACTTGAATCGTACCTTCAAATTTTACAAAATCGTCATCTTTCACAACAGTATCGTTGATAGAAGTCTTCTCTTTAACTCCTGTGATATCGACTGGTTTACAATCGGACAATTTGACAATCGTAAGATCTCCAAGATTACTGTAATCCACTAAAAGGATATTCTTGTTAAGATCATTCACTTTGGCTGCTAGTTGTGCACCTTGATAAGCGAATAAAACATCCTTGTATACTTCTGGATAACAAGCTATTCCGTTGACAAATGGAATTGTATTCTTGAACTCTATTAGATTTCCTGGAATCGATTTGCTAAATACAAGATCTGGAAGATTCCACTTCAATCTCGGATTATTACGAATTTCAGGAGAACGATGCGATCCATACCCAACATCTATTCCAAAATTGTTTTCCACGCTATAAATGTTCAACTGTGCTGTGATGTTTGTAGCGAATGGAGTTTTGATCAATGTTTTTACACCATTTCGAATAGTTAGCATCTTGTAAGGAACCATAGTAGCTACACGATATCGATCCAAAGTAGTGAGATTCAATTTTGTTAGATACTCTGTCATCTTTTCCCAATTGGTAACTCCATTTGCAGCAACAGGTTGCTCCGCATAAAGCCGCATTAGATCAATATACTTTATATCACTATCATCTTCCAAGCAGAGGATGAGATCCTGTACCCCTTGATAAGCCAACGCATCGGAGAGTGTAATAGCCGAAGTATCATAGCAAGAGCTATGACGATCTGCATGTCGTACTATACCCTTAATAACCATGGGTAACACCTCTCGTTAAAGGTTGATTTTAAGCATAGCATGACCCGATCAAGTGTGCTACAACACAAAAAGAATAACCTTAAAGAAAGGGTTATTCTTAGTGCATTGAGTCACGTACCTGCACCAGGGTCCGGTTCGATTACTCCTCAAGATACTGGCGAAGAAACCGCGCCGCTGCCTTCAAGTTGTTGAAGTACGCGCAGTTGGCTGCAGCTACACTGTCATCGTTCACGAAGGAATCCACAACCTCCTTCAATGAGAGGCATGGATATACTGCGATACCCATATTACCTTTCACATCACGGACAGTCATGCAACCGACCGTGGTGAGATCGCGAGCGATCCCAACCAACCAAGGCAGCTTCTTGATCGGCTTGGATTTGTAATAATCCAAACCAACCATGCCCATCTCGGTACGGATTGCGATGTGGAGCGGGAGAGACTGGACTGATTTCGGGTCGAACATCATACTAACCTCCTTAAGTTAATGTTCTTTTACCTACTATCAATAAAGTTATATATATTCGAAATATTTTGAACTACAAATTGATCTAGGTGTAGTCTACTCGACTACACCTAGATCAAGCTTTATTTATTCATTTGCTTTTTATATTCAGCCTCTACAGCTTGAATGATCTTCTTAGCCCACGATCGATCCGCATCAGTGATTTTAAATGTACGAGCTGCGTCATTAGCAACACGTTCATGATCTTGTTCGTCGTAGTCCTTTGACATATCAATTTCGGTACCCATTTGTGAATCATACAGATGGCGACATTCGTGTACTACAACAAACAGAAATTGATCAATTTTGGATACAACTCCAACTGTTGCAGCATTAAATACACGATCATACCACGATAGGATTACCTTTACATTTACATAAAAATCAACCGTATTTGATCCTGTACCAATCATACACCACCCCATTAATGCAGATGGTTTGTCATCCACTGGATTAGGCCATAATAGTGGGTTTGTATTTGTTACAACCATGTTTCTAATTCTAAAAGACATACCGTAGTGCTCGCCAAGACGTTTCACAAAATTCTGATCCATGGGAAATGTCATGTTGATACTGTAATCATCTTTCGTATAAGCTTTATGAAGATCTGTCAAATACTTCAATCCAAATTCACCAACTGTATCGACTGCGCTAATGGATATAGACAGCAATCTAACAAATCCTTTAATGATATTGGTAGGTTGTGCATCTGTATCCACATCAACATGTACAAACAAGTTATTCACATTTCCTAAAGACTTATAAATCTTATCAGCAAGTGTATCTACATCTATCGTGTCTTTAATCTGTGTCTTAAATTCTTCTAGGGCTTTAATGTATGTCCCAATTGACGACGATATCTGATTCAAATCACCACTGATAGCGGTTGCGTGTTTATAGATTTCTCGTCTTCTATATACCTGTTTACGACTTTCTTCTACTAAACCGGCTTTAAAAGTATCTTCCAGTTTTTGATTGAAATTTTCAAATTTGGAAAAATCAGTATTATCGTTTAATTCAACGCTAAGCTCTACAAGTTTATTTACAGTATTTCCCAAGCTTTAGTCACTTTATTGATATCGTATTTCCACACCATCGGCTGGTCTTGACCAGGACTAAAGTGCGTTTTAATAGATGCTTTGATATCTCGAAATACCCGAAACAACTTACTAATAAATGTAACAATTTTCTCTTTTAACCAAAGGAAAAATTTAGAAATCCCCTCTTTAGCTTGCTGGAAGATCCCTTCTTCACCTATTAACAATTCAAAATGTTTTGTATACCCATACGCGTGTTCATAACTAGTAATTACAGTTGCATTTTCGTATGCTTCAATCCCAGCTACAATTTGTCTACTAAGATCTACAATTTCACGCAGTTCCTGAGTATGTAAAAATGTACGTTCTTGTTCAAGTAGTTCGTTTAAAAAAGAAACATTATACATGGATTATTCCTTGTTGTATATCTGGATGGAAGAGATAACTCTTCTTCCATCCAGAATTGTTATATAAGTTGCTCTAATCGTTCAACCTGATCATCGCGTAAATACTCTTTTGGAAATGGAGTTCCGAGACTGGATTCCACAACCAATTTAGCACCACGAATAGGGAGCGACGAATGCGTAACCCAATAAATATTATCTCTACGGATTACACACATGTGATCGTCTTCCCACATGCGATCAAGCTTCTCCTGAAGAGCGATTTTAGTGAGTAGACTGTTCTTACGAATCTGCTCATATTGCTCTCTCTTCAATACATTCATATCACTGATGAGCATACCAATCTCCTTGTTTATTTTAACGCAAGATGAGCATAAAATGCTCAAAGGTTTAGATGCTGGAGAGTATGAGTCACACTCCAGCATCGAAGGTTGTTTACTTACATGGTGACACGATATGTGTCGTATCCAGTACGTTCAACGCGCTTCGCAGACACATAGCCATTGGGTGTTTCACCTTCAGACCTTGCACAGGAAACTTACCGTTGGCGATCAGACGAAGCTGATGTGTCAACCGTATGTCTTTGGATGGTCTGTTAATAGCAGCCATAGGACACCTCCTTGATTAGATGTTGACGTTACATACGACCTCTCTAGCGAGGACTAGGGATCAACTGAAATCCTTGAGTAAACCCAGGTAGGGTAGGGTGTGCTATACACCCTACCCTACCTGTTTATTACTCTTTACACCAATCTGGTGAAAGAACTCTTTCAATTTCACGCAGTGTGTAAGAAATCCCTTCGTTACATTTTCTCCAAGCACGTGTGTTCTTTCGAGAATGCATTCTTTTAAATCTCCAATACGCGATCTTGTGATTTAACGATCGAATCATCAAACCTTTAAGGGTTCCCTCAATAATAGTGGATGTACTATCGTTAATGCGTTTTCTCTGCTCGTTTGTAACCATGATAATTCTCCTTAGTTTGTGGTTATCTACTTGATACAATCATAAAAGTAATATATATCCAAAATATTTTGAACTCCACTACTTCGGAGAGTGCTATGCTCTCCGAAGTAGTGAATTGTAGAATTTAAATACTACGATAATGCTGCTGTACACTTAAACTCATTTAGATTTCTGTTTCTTGATTTCTGCCTCTACCTGGTCAAGGATCTTCTTTGCCCAAGCACGATCTTGAGCTGTGATTTCAAACTTGGTAGCAGCTTCTTGAGCCCTTCGTTCGTGTTGATAGTTGCGATATTTGAAGAATGAATCTCCTTCTTGTATCATATCGAACTCTTTTCCATATTGCATATCCCAAAGATGTTTGCACTCATGAACAACAGTACCGATGAATGCATCATATTTATTGATACGATTGTCATTCAAAAACGCACCACTGAATCTTGCGATCCAAGAAGTTATAAATCGTACATTCACCCAAAGTTCAGTGGGGAATGATACACCAGATCCATTTCCGGGATAACACCATCCCATCAGTGCAGGTGTTTCAGTAGCAATGTTCCAAGTGGTCGGACTTATATTCGTCACGATGAGTTTGGTTACTTTCAGCGGAGCTCCATAGAAATCAGAAAGTCTCTTGATCATCTGTTGATCGAATAGAAACTCCATATGGATCGATACTTCACCCTTGTTGTAAGCAGCATGTAGCTCCTTCAATATAGAGATGCCTTTACGGATGCATCTGTTAAAGAATTGACTATAAGAGGCTGCAAACGCGATACAAGCACTCGCTTGGATTCGGAGCACACCAAGCATTCCATGGTTTGGATAAACGCCATCGTATAATTTGGATCTGGTAGTATCAAGTAGCATTCTCGATACGATAAAGAATCGACTTATGAAGTCCTTGATCTTTTTATTAATCCGATCTTCATCGTCGTTTTCATTCAGAGATTTCTGAAAGGTATCGATCATCTTACCCATCGTGTTCATCATCATGACATACTTATCGTTGATAATAAATTCAAGCCTTTGAGCGTACTTGCAAAAATCAACACGCGGATAAGAAGTTTCTATTTTACACGCTGCAATCCCTGTGTCCAACTGTTTATAGACCTCGTTCAGATAGTCGTTTAAGACGGAGCCGAACTCACCGATGGTTGTAACTTCACTGAGGTCTTTGCCAAGTTTCGTTTCTTTCGTTGCCATATCGTACACGAGGCCGAAGTACCCTTCCATTTCGGGAATCTTGTAAGGACTTTTAGTTGCGTTCATTTTACCAACATGAGCAAGTGCCCACACAATCGATGTTAAGATATCCGCGATACCGTTTACGATATTGAAGATAATGCTTGCCAGCTGGATCAACTTCTTCTTCAACCAGCTGATGATGCTACCAAGTACTTCCTTGGCAGAGTCGAAGAAGCCTTCTTCTCCGATCAGCAGTTTGAAATGCTCTGTGTATCCATACTTGTTCTGATACTGTTCCACCACAGTAGCGTTGTGGATAGCCATCAGTCCGTTGGTTACTTCCATACCCAAACGTTCCATCTCCATCAAGTTACGATCCAGTTCATTCAACTTCAACTGATACTGATAATCCTCTAAGAATGTAATATCTTCCACAGTCGTACTCCTTGCTATGTGACTTATTTGACAAAAGAAAAATGTGGGAGAGGTGTTACCCCCCCCCCACATAACATCTTCAGCTGAGGTGCTGAAAGATGTAGTCCAACTGCTCGGAAGTCAGTTGATCCTTACGGAGATACTCCGTTGTGAATATAGGTTCTGGATTACCAAGTGGGCAAACACATTGAGTAATTCGAATATACTCATCTTCTTCATAGAAAGATAATTTCGACGACTCATGTGTTGCGATCAAATAGTCTGCTCTTTTTTGAGCATCTTCGGTTTTCAACCGATCTGCTGCTCTCCGATATACGGTGCGTTTCATTAATTCGATCACAGCGTTACTCATAATAACCTCCTAAATTGTTTAGGTTTCAATTAGTTATATATACGTCAAATTATCTTCAAATATACTAGCTACAGCAGGGATATTGCACCTGCTGTAGCTAGTAAAATTAAGGATGTGCTATAACCATCACAGGTACGCCATAAAGCAACTCAAATGAAGTATCATCGATCTGTTTCCAAAACTCGACCACTAGCGTACTATTCACGTATTGATCAAGATTAGCATTTAGGAATAACGGATCAGCAAAATTCTCCACTTTTCTAGGTTGTGTCAAAATGGCAATACCAGAAACTGGTGCACGCACGGTAAAGTGCGTTGGGATCGCAGGTCCTGATTCTTGTTTGATCTTTGGAGGTCTGCTATTAAAATAGAAATTCTCCAAAAACACTTCAGCTGCTGTTTGAGACAACGTTTCTTTAAACAGTTCGTTTGGGATCCTGTATGTATTAACTACAGTACCATCTGTAGATGTAACAGGTCCGTAGTAAATTACAGGAGCGATATGTGGTGGAGTGTTATCTCCATACGTAGGTTCTGATGTCTGATTATAATCATCCTTCAGAAGGAACCAAGGATACGATTTATTCGGATCCCGTAGTTCGATTGATACTATTTGACTGTAAGGTTCTTCAACACCACTATCGGGTGTTTGTAGAACTTTAATAAGAAGATCTTGTCTCGTACCAAAAGCATTCGGTACGAATTCTCCATAAATCGGATCACCATAAGTAGTCGTCTTATCAGTGATCGTCTTTACAGTTGCGACTTTCGAAAGGATCGAGAATCCTTTTCTGTTATCCTTATATCCAAAAAGCTCAAGTTTCCAATTGTTTAGATTGCTCTGCCATACTGGGATTACTGAGATTTTAGACAGTGTATATTTTGTTGATTCTACAATACGAACTGTTTTATCACAAACCAAGTACCGTGTACCTTCACCTTTTGCAATAGTGGCTGGTGTATCATCTGAGATGTAGTACTTTGCAGTAAGTAGGAATGTGTTCCCTAAGATTTCTGTAGAAATCTCCTCTAACCCATACAAGAATCCAGAAATTCCATCGAGACTAACTATCTGAGTAGTGCCATCAGCGTAAGTGATCTGTGGATAAAGTGCAAGCTCTTCTTTATTCTGATGGGTATAGAGGATGATATCTCCATCTAGCATTTGATTCGCTACGATGTCAAATCCAACGATCGGATTCGAACTATCAGTAAGCTCATTTAGGATCAGAGCTTGTTTCGTGATCAACTGCACGATAGCGATCAAAATACCAGCAGCATCGTAAATTCGAAGAGCGATCTGTTCTCCATCTTTAAACGAAGCGTAGCTATAACAATTTACACATTTACGAACACCAGGAACAGCTGTTTCTACCACAGGAACTCTAGTGCCGGTTGGTTTGTTCATAGTGTCGAAATTCTGACTAACAACTGTAGTTGATCCGTCTTTATTCGTACGAATCAATTCATACTGAGCACCGTGATGTCCAAAGAATGCAAGCTTGTTATCAATAACAAGTCTTGTCAAACGAACGACCGTGCCTGTATTATCTGTGATCGCTACAGTTGCATAATACAACATGTAGATATCGTTCCCATACGAAAGAACACGATCAGGTTGACCATCTTCGGTCATTACAATCGCTGTAGGAACCATCGTTACTTTGTAAGTAACTGGATCTACAGCAGTGACAGTATAAAGCTGATTATGAAGACCTTTCGTATCATCAACAACCTGTGAACACACCTCCGGTATGATCTTACCGGAGGCAGATGCGTTCGTTCCGTCAATGTCAGGATCATAGATTCGACTCAACGGATAGACACGGGGTTGGTCTTCACCATAAACTGAAATAGTAGCCATATGTCATCCTCACTTGGTATATTACGGTTGATCGACACGGATGTCTCTGTTCGGATCTTCTGGTAACAGAGCACGTTTTAGTTGTTCCAGAGTACGGTAAAACTCTGGCGTTCCCGAGTCGTAAAGTCTATACGATGGCAGGATGTCAATGAACGTTAAATCAAGCATACCAGATTCTAACGTGGGAGGTTTATCCTCTCCTAGTTCTCCAGTTACCCAAGTAAGGTTAGCAGGATCTGCCAATCCTAGAGATATATCTTCAGCATAGTAAAATGCACCAGAGATCGATTTTAATGACGATACAATTTCCCAACGATTTTGTTTTTGATTGTACCAAATCGATAAATTGGAAAACGCATTGTACCATCTTCTCTGCTGACCTCTAGCTGTTTTATCAACAGGACGATAAGTCTGGTTGACTTTCTTTGTACCTGCACCACTAACGATCAGATTACCCGTAACACCAGATAGTGCACTATCTTGATCTTCTGAAGTTAAGTACTTTGCAACTTGATCTCGCATCCTGGCTAAGTCTGCATCATAAACAAGAGTAAAATCACCATTCAACACATCATTCATTATTTCATTTACAATGATTGAATAAATGTGATGACTGTGTGGAATGACAACAAATGTATCGTAATTCGATTGCATTCCTCTAAAATACTCAAGGATCGCAATACAGCGTTCTGTATCGAGGTCATCTCCGTACTGCTGCATCATGTCATTGACGTTTTCAGGAATCATACCTCGAATATACCAAATCGCACCATTGCGTACATTATCAGGTAACTTCAATAGTCCATATTCGTATTTTAGATCTCTAACAGCTAGTCCGTCACAAGTGAGCATCGCAAGTTCCTGATACCAGTATAGGAGTACATTCAAAGTATCGATGTGATGGACTTTGACAAATCCATTCTCTTCTGAAAAACACGGATCCGTGGTTACATAAATCGTAAGATTATTATCCTTGGTTCCAGAATTCAAATACTCGCTATTATTAATCTGAACAGCTTGGGATGCAACATTACCAAGTTCACTTTTGTTCACAACATGAACGTAATCCACGTCACAAGTCAATTCTCTACCATTCAGATACACGATTGGATGGATCGTGTGAACCAGTGGGATCTGGATCTGAGATCCATCACTCCACTGAGTAGCATTCACCATCAGCATACCAGAACTGATACTACGACCGTATAGTTCACCAAGTTTGAACGTACGGTTATACACAGTAGTCATCAGACGTTTTGAACAGATTAAAAACGTTCTTCCATATTGATCATCACCAAATGAAACTGTTGATGTTCCATCTTCATTTTCTGTAATAGAATAATGTATAGAAGTCAAGCTTTCTGGTTCAATCTGCTCATACGTTTGGTCAACTGTGTATTGGTCAGCAAAATAATTACTAAGTGGTTTATCGTCATCTCGTTCTCTGACACGAAACACCACCACATCACCTGTAACGGTTAACGAATCATGCCCTTTCATTGGAGATAGATATTCTGCATAGAACTTAGAGTTCTCGAATAGTTCTACTACAACTTCCGTGTTTAGTGGGAGTTTTACAGATTTATCAATGCTAATAACAGCATACTGACCATCTTTGTTCACATTGTAGAGTGACTCATCAAGATACTTGCCGTCGATAAACACATGAGCGTCGATGTACCGCAGAGGAATCATCGTTAGTGGTAAATCAACGGTAAACACATGCGTTGTGTTGGGTCCAATAGTGGTTCTTGTTACACGTTTACACAACAAAGACATTGTGTTATAAAACCCGAGTGCTTGAATATACCCAGTTAAGGTATTTACACCACAGAACATTGGATTCTTGAACATCAGATCTGTATACTTACTGGATTCGAGATGATCTGCTCTCCAAAATGGAAGTGATTTATCTCCTCTCCCAACAAGGAAGTTCAAGATCTCACTATCTGACAACTGATACAGCATGAACAAATAGTTCGCTTCTCGAATTAACTTCAGACCTTTATTGTGTCGTCTTGCAACAACACGAATCTCAATCTCAGTTGTATCCAAAGCATTCATGTAAGCATTTAGTAAGACTTCACTAATCGAAAAGTCATTGTGTGTCAACTGAATGATTGCATCTGTTGTGTTGAATCGGTGTAAGAACAATCCTTTCAGGTGTGCATTTGAGGTTGAAAGATTCAATGGACGAACGAACACATCACACGTGTTATGTGTGATCAAATAGTTCTCAGGATTGTCCTTTTTTGGAATATGCATGATGTAACTAAATCGTGCATGCTTCTTACTACGATAAAGATAATTTTGACTCGGTAAGGATAGATTGACCGTAAAATCACTAACGATATCTGGGTCAGTGATTAATTCAACATAATCTCCCAACTGGATATCGTTCATTGAAGCAACTTGACTTTCTCGACCGTTGATGAACACGATGTCTGCTTCCAAAGCGTGGTTGTATGCTTTATTTCGTGTCTCCAAGTTGTTAGGACGTATACATTCTGTTGACAGATTGGTCATGGGTTCTCCATCGCTATCAACATACACTGAAACAAAGATTTTCTTGAAATTGTATTTTTCACCAAGTATCGTCCTAGCCATCTTCGCTTCGATGGCCATGATGAAAGAACTATGACACGGATAATTTGTAATGTAAATACCATGCCTCCACAACCATTCTCCGTTCGTTCCAGTTACTCTGAAATCAAATGGATTAGTATCTAACCATTCGTCCAAATGTACCCATTCTGGAACATCGATATTGAGGTTTCCCATACAGCATTTAGGAACCTCATACACGTAATAAGAATCTGTATATGGAAGATAAAGTGAGATCGGTCCAAGATCGACCGATCCCATTTGTGGTATCACACTGATACACCGTACAATAAAGTTCTGACGATACTCTGTAGTTGGCATATTCCAAACGTTATCAAGACAGTATTTGTTCAAATATTTGGATATTACCTTAGAAGTATCAATCGTAATGGACATGTTGTCACCGTTTAACCTTATTGATCACTGCTCCAGTTCCCACGATATCATTCGCAAACTGAAGGATCTTTCCTTTAGTGTTACGCAGTTTAATCACATTCGACATGATTGGAATCTTCGCTCCAGATGCTACTCGAAGCAATTGATAAACCCAATAGGGAGGATATTCCAAAGCGATTGCCATCGTGATACTATCTGCCGCACTTGATGAAAGGAATCTGTACAGCTGTGTTTTAGTCAATTTGCTCATCCGATGCGGTCCTCTTTGCTGTAGTGCAGTGCAGATTATTTCTGGTGTCCACAGTTTGTTCGGGTGATTATTAAGATCTTCTACACTCTTGATCCTGGCCTGGATATCATTCATGGTTCCAAGAAATCCACAGCGATTCAATAGAGCAGGATAAAGATTAGGTCCTTCTCCACCAAGTAGCTGTGCATAATACGCAGCAAAAAGTGTTTGTACAAACATAGATTCATTGTAATCCAACCCATAGATACGACCGAGTTCCACGCCCAACGTTGTAGCGTATGATTCAATAACGAATGACGCTAGTTTTGGTGAAAGCCACGGCTCATAGTCCTCGTATCCCGTAACCAACGTAGCACGTACGAATAGATTCGCTAGCATAGTCGAATCTGTAATATTGTACTGGACATTGTATGGGTCTACTTTTGTCGATATGGAAGTCAAGTTTACCCAGCATTTCTGAAACCGTGCCGGTACAGAAATGCTGCGGATTGATTTCCCATCGATTACGATGTCTTGGATCGTTAAAATCTCAGGTATATCGTCCACTACCCCACTTAAGTTGTAACAGAGGAAACTCTGAAGCTTATCCGATTCTACAAGATCCTGATAGATCTTAGAGATTGGAGTGCTTGAAAAGATTCTTGTCTGTGCAACGTGGGATAATTGATCGGGCGTTAGCACAGTGTCCGCTGTGTCCTTAATAAGAAACGCTACGGCTTGCTGTAACGGAACTTGCCCGATCCTATCTGCGACGATCGAGACGTCAAAAAGAGATAATTTCATATTCTTTAACCTCGTGTTGTCTAGATGATTCTAAAGTCATAGGATCGTCGACGACAACAAGTAACTGGAGAAATCTTTATGGCAACAACTATCAAGCCATTTCCACATTACCAGATCAATGTGAAAGATAACTCCATCTACAACGTGGAGTACACGACCATCCTCCCCGTGCATCGTCCTATTTGGATCATGCGTGCACAGGAAGGTCCGGTTGGAGATCCCGTGTGGTGTCCGACGTATTCCTTTGCTGCAGCTACTTTCGGTGAACAGACGTTCACCAACACCAACAAGAAGTACTACAGTAAACAGGCGAAAGTCCTGACGGATACGTTGACCTACAATGGTGCTTTCATTTGCCGTGCCGCCGATACAACCGCTCTAAATTCAGTGGTTATCATCGAAGCTTGGGTTCGTCGAGTGGAAGGAACCAAAGAAGACGGAATCCTCCAGTATCTTTACGATGATGATGGACATCGAATCGTTGACCTAGACGGTAACTACAAGCCCAAAAAAGACGCTGAGGGCAACGATGTGTATGAAGCTGGTCTCGAGATTAAGTACACACAACGTCACGAGTTGACTTCCCAGGAAGAGACCTACGGCTACACCTACGACTCCCTGCAGATCCGTTCGGTCAAGGACGGGGATATCACGTGGGATGTCTACCCCATCATGGTGTTCGAAGCTCTCTATCCAGGTGAATACGGCAACGACCTCTGCTTCTCCCTGTTCTACAAGAACTCGGAAAATCAGGCTGGCGATGTCAACTACTACAAGACGCTGTTCTACACGTTCGCTCCTGCTCGGAGGGATTACAACAGCACTACGGTCACTCCTCACTACGACATCTACAACACCACCCAGAACAGCTTCGCCGCTAACCCGGAGACGCTGAATCCGGATACCGGTGCTGAAATGTCGATGCAGGCTGTGTGCAATAAAGCTTACGATGAAAACACTCGTCAGCTTCCGTACACCATCTACACCTACGAGGAGAACCTCAATAAGGTTGGTAACCGTATCGCCCAGGTCGAGTCGGAAGAGTCCCTTGGACTTACCAAACCGACTTATGATCCCGCTGAGATCATGAATACCGCGTTTGGTTACATGGTCAATGTGATCGCTTGCCGGAATCTCAACGGAACACCGTACGATCACGTGCGTCTGATCACCATCTCCGAAACCGATGAGACTGTCGTCCAGCTTGCGGAAGACAGCTACATCTATCTGGCCAAGGGAACCGATGGTGAACTAACCGATCTCATGGTTCAGAACTCGATCCAGCAGTTCTGTGCGAAGACTCTGAACCCGAAGATCGTGGACAAATTCCGTTATCCGTTCACACACATGTACGATGTTGGCTTCAACTTCGATACCAAGTATGCGATGCTCGATTTCCTCAACGTTCGTGACGACGTGATGATCGAACTGAGCACGCAGGTGTTGATGGATGACAACACCGGTCGTACGATCCAGATGAACGATCAGATGACGGATGAGTCGAACGGTGAAGCTCTTCGGAGTCGTGCGCTTCTCATGCGCGAATCTGTTCTCAAAGGTACCGACTGCTGCCGCTGTGCGATCTATGCACATACCGCATTCCTGGCTGACGGTGTCTACAGTGAGCCTATGCCGTTCACTTACTGGAGTGCGATGAAACACGCCATGTTCGGCAACCTCCCATACATGAACACGACAGAACCTCGTGGTTGGCCTCAGAGCTACAACGAGTACTTCAAAGTCTCGTCTGTCAACTGGATCAACTATGATCCGGAAGGACAGTCTCGTGTTTGGGATACGGGTATCAACTACGTCCAGTGGGCGGATATGACTCGTATCTTCTATCCTGCTCTTCGTACAGTGTACCGTGCAGAAACCTCGGTGCTTGTCGATCAGTGGTTCGTTGATGCAGTGGTCTACACCAAACATGTGGTTCGTAAAGCCTGGGGTAAATTCAGCGGACGCAATGATAAAGTTGCAGTTCTGCAGCAGGCGATCAAGGAATACCTTGATGCTGAGCTCTCTTACCTATACAACGGTAAATACGATTTCGAAGTTTCGGTTTATCAAACCGCTGAAGAACAGCGTATCGGATATATCCAGCATGTGTTGATTCGTCTCACCAGTCCTGCCACCATGCGTGTGCTCGACGTCGATATCGAAGTCAACCGTGAGGGTTATAATCCCGAAGAATCGCTTGCAGAAGCAGTATAAGAGGTGAAACATGGCTTCTAAAAATCAAGAAAACCTCGGACGGTTCTTTTACGAACCTGAACAGACTGCTCAGATCACAGGCGTTCAGCAAGCCACTTCTCTCCCGCTAACTTCGGATGAGAAAGGTAGAACTTCCGGTCTCCAGCTTGGATCCGGAGTTAACATGCCGATGCTGGACGTTGCCACTCCGTGTACGTTTACCCCAGTCGTTTTGGTGGTGACCTCTCTCCCCGCCATGTATGTCGTGGATGGTAAGCCAACTCGTATGGCATGGGTCCTGAAAGACCTCATCGAAAGTCACGCGAAATCTGTTACTGGTATCGATTTTGGTTATACGCTTGGAACGCAGGAAGGCCCTGTCGGTCACGACAGCCAGAACTTCCTTGTCCCTGCGAAAACCACTCGTGGCCCGGTCAGTCCTTCGTTTACCTTCGATGAACTGAGCGGTAATCTCGTCTGGAACACGTTCAAGAAATGGATCTGGGATATCCAGCATCCTGATACGAACGCAAGTATGGCCAATGTTGTCTATCCTGGCGCTTACACGATGTCTGCTTATGCGATGTCGTTCATGGCGATCCAGTTCGACCCGACCATGCGCCCAGACCACATCATCGATGCTGCGCACTACGCGAACGTCTGGCCGACGGGCACCGGTGATATCGGATTCCAGCGTGTTATCGGAACCGTTCAGCATCCTGAACGTACGATCCCGATGACGGCTATCGTTCAGCACAATGATTACATCAAAACCATTGCGATGACGATCGCTGAACAGCTGGCTCTTCATAAGCACAACTACAATATCGCACCTCCGTATACTGATCGTATTGCGAAGTCGCTTGACGGTATGGGTCTTATGATGGAACACGAAGAACGTATGCTGTGGGCGGATCAGGATGGTATCACAGCGTATAACACGACTCGTGATAGTGGCATGACCACTTCGACCAGCCATGCTGTTACTCCGGAAGACATGGTTTATCCGGATGATGAGGCCAACTTCGAACGCACCGAACGCAACTGGCACACAGACTAATCGTTCTCGTATCATCTACTGGATGGAGTCATCTCCATCCAGTAGATGTTTTTGTTTGTCGTTTGTAAAAGCTTTTATAATGGTATGATACCATTATAAACCCACAGATCTACAACGAGGTGCACTATGCCAACATTTACACGACGTAAACTACCAGTATCTATGGCGAATGTTGCGGGGATTCCGATCGGTACGATTTTCCCGTATGTATGCAAACGACCACCGAACGGCGCGTATCTGCTGAACGGTCAAACAATCACGAACTGTTCAACGCTTTATCCAAAGTTCTGGGAGTGGATTAACGCGGAGGTTTCGGCAGGATATATTCGTGCGGTCGCAGACAATGCGACGTTTGACGCAGAGGTGAGCGCGAAGGGCAACTGCGGCGCGTTCGTTCTGAATGCGGGCGGTGTTACCGGAGCAATTCGTCTGCCGCTTATCTGGGATGGCTTTATCATGGGAGCATCGTCGGACCAGCAAGGTCAAACGCTGGCGGCGGGGCTGCCGAATATCCAGGGTTCGTTCGGAGCAAAGCAGTTTACCGCTTACGGCGAGGGGTGGGGAGAAGGCGCATTTTACGCTGAAAACCCGAGCGGCGATTCGGCCGGAGGCGGGAGCAGCGGCAAGACCACGGTTTTTTATCTCGACGCATCGCGGAGCAGTTCCGTGTATGGGAACAGCATGACGGTTCAGCCTCCGGCGGTACGTTTCCCATACTGTATACAGGTTTATCATGCAACGTCGCCGCTTTCGGAGCAGCAGACGGCACAGTTGGCAAGTGAGATGCAGATCAGGGCGGATACAGGCCTGAGCAACCTCACGGAACTTGGAAAATTCAAGATCAGCGGAGCATTTTACGCGGATTATAACGGATACGCGAAACTTCCATCCGGGATGATTATACAGTGGGGGGAAAGCGGCGCGCTGAATTCCGAAACTTCCGCAAACGTGATATTCCCGACAACGTTCCCGAACGCGTGCCTGGCGGTTGTCGTCGGGACAAAAGTTGACGAGAGCGTCACGGTTCCGTCGGGGTGCGATTTCACGGTACAGCTACTCTCAAAAACACTGACGGGAGCGACGTTTTTCTGGCAATGGAATAGCGCCGGAACTCAGAAGACAAAAGCGACTTGGATCGCGATTGGGTACTGAGCCGCGCGGAGGTTTTCGGTTGAAGGTTCAACGTGATAAAAGGAGAATCAGATGAAGTATTATTTTGAGAAGGCGTTTTACTCGCCGGAGATCGGCCCGGTCCCGGAGGGGGCGGTTGAGATCTCGGATGACAGATGGCAGGAACTTCTGAACGCGCAGACGGTCGGCAAACGAATCGTGACCGGCGAAGACGGTTATCCGGTTGCGGAGGATTATCCGGAACCGACGCTGGACGAACGCAAGGCGGCGATTATCGACAGGCTCTGGCGGAACTACAAGACGTACCAACAGAAATACGTTGATGATGGTGACCTGTCGCTCGCGATCGTCTGCGCATCGAAGGGCTCTGCAATGGGCTCGGCTGTGCAGAATTGGGTTTTGCTGCTCTGGGCGCGGTATTACACCGTCCGGGACGCGGTCACGGCGGCGGAGACGGCGGAAGCGCTGGAAGCAATCGACCTCACTCCGGACGCGTTCGGAGTGCCGCCCTACACAATCCGTCAGCTGAACGACGAGGCGAAGGCGGCGACTGCGCAAAGTACGGATGTTGAATCTTGAACTTCGAACCTTGAATTCGCGCGAAGATTGACGACCGGACTGTCGTCTACAGCAAAACGCTCGCCGCGACGGTCGGCGACTTTTACATCAACTGGATCGGACTTTACAGCACTTCGGAATCGACGCTTGTCGCGGTGTGCTGCGTTCCGCGGCACAAGAAATATGCGTTGAAGGAGCACACGCACACCGCCGATCAAATCACTGGAGTATTTGGGATGTACGATCATCGATCCATCGCTATAGAACCAGTGTACACCACGGTAGGACAAGTATACGAAGTGATACAGGATGGGTGGCTGCGTATCTCATTGCTAGCTTGGAACTACGCAGCTTTATTTACCATCCCCTTATCTAGTTATGATGATAGAATCACGAATTATGCATCTTTGCCGGATGGAACAGTTTGGAAGGCTTGGGATACTCTCGTAAAACATAATGGGAGTTACTGGCTCGCTAAGAGTGATGGGACTGTTGGCAATGTGAACCAAGGTCCTGGAGAATCTGGTAACCTATGGATCGCACTACCGACCTGGATCCCATGTATCGGGATCGCACACGTTGGTGCTTCAGGCGATGGAGACCAAACGTCAGGTACCATTGTGATCCCCTGTCGTGCTGGAGAACAATACGCTAGTCTCGTTGCTTCTGGAGACGGTCGATCTACAGTTAAAGAAATGAGGGGATATGGGTATAACAGCGATAACGATCGCGTATATATTCAATATCTTCCTCCCGCTTATCAAGACACCGCCATCGGACTGACTGTGGTGGAAGATAGGCGTCTTGCAGATCGAACATATCGATGCAACACATTCCTGAACGTATTGACTAAAACTCCCATATTACAACGCTGAAACAAAAAGAGAAGGGAAAGCCTATCGTAGGCTCCCTTCTCTTATGAATTTAATCTAGCCCTTCCCATAAGAACTCAGATGTAGTACCAAGGTCATCCTGTACCTTCATGATTTTAGTTACTATTTATACTTGCTACAGCAAGGATGTATCCTGTTAAAATGACAAAGGAGAAGCAGGTGTGCTCTACGGAGCACACCTTATCATCTTCTGCTTAAATAAGCAGAGGTTTTACACGGTTGTAGACCGACTCCGTTGTATCGGTGATTAAGATTGCAAGCATGGTTGTGACCAAGGGTATAAACACCCAGATACCCGATGTTTCAGCTACACTTTAAATAAGGGATACAGGAGTTGAGGGATATCCCTCAACTCCTGTATCTTAGTTATCATGTTAGAATGATGGCGGTGGTGGTGTTTCATCAAAGTTCATGTCCTGAGGTTCTTGTGGTGAACCACCTTCCTCTGGAGCATTGCCTTGTTCTCCTTCACCTTGATCTACCTGATCGAATGCCTGATCCAAGTCGTTGACCTGTTCATCAGGATTCATAGATCCGCCTTCTTCTGGAGCTCCGCCTGTGGGTTGTTCTTCTCCGAAAGTATCGGTTGTATTACCCATATCAGACCCTCCACCCATATCACCGTACGAGTCACCACCTTGATCTTCTAGGTGTTTTCTCGCTTCATCTACAATATACTTCTTAAAGTTATCAAACTTAAGTTTCTGATTTGTGACGTAATCGTACAGATCGAACGCATTCTTGATATCAATATCCTTTGGGAATGGAATATCAAACGAGCTTTGGAATCCAATTTGTTTGATATAGTCACGAATCATATCTGCCTTTACAGTTTCTCGGAAGAGTGTAAACATTTCTTTCGCGTCCTGATCCATGACTTGATTTTCACTGAAGATCATCTGCAGAATACGATCTACTGCATCAGAATACGCTGTAATCTCCTCATATTGAGCTTTATCAACCACAATTTGCGGAGATGGCAATGTAATTTTGATATTTCGAATCACAGTCTGAAGCTGCTTCTGGATAGAATCTTTATTGAATTCAACATCCTGTTTAGATTTAGGAGTTTTCGTATCAGAATTATCCGATTCATTTGAAGCATGCATATCTTTACGACTCTTAGAAGATGTTTTCAAGATATCAATAATTTTCTTCTGAAGAGGTGCTGAGAATTTCGTATACGTACGGATCAGTTTATTTCCAAAACGAACTGTTGTCTTCTGTTCACCTTTAATCTTGTTATTAAACATCAAGTTTGTAGTGGCAACAGATCTAGCGTACTCTTGTTCACCTGTTTGATTCAGAGCTGCATGCGGGACTTCCAGTCCCGTGATGATCCAATTCGTCAACTGTTCCATGAAAGAAGTGTCTGGGGAAATCGCATTTGTAGATTTTCTATCTGTCGTAATGTTTAGATTCTCGCGGATACCTTTCATATTCTTTGGGAGAAGAGTTAACGATCTCTGTAGAAGATCTCTCTGTACTGTTAGTGGTTCATTATCGAACCGAAGCATTTTCTTTTCGATAAATGCATCACGGACCATAGAGAGATACTGGGTGACGTTCGCATTCTTTTCATCAACATCAACCTCGATCACTTTGTTATCGATCGCATTCTCTGTAGCAGCCATGATCCCTGAGATCAAAAGAACTGTTCTTAGGGACAACAGAGTACTTAGATCTTCGATACGGGATTTACCAGTACCATCGATGTGATAATCATACGCCATGTACACCATCATCGAAGCTGGTACGAATACCAAACCTACTTTTTTACGGTCTAACAAATAGCGGAAAAGACAGAGTGTTGTCGCTTCGTGCTCTTCGATCGTAGCACCAGCGAATCCATATTCTTCCAGCTTATTGTTAAGTAGATTGCGCATCGTAAGACCGAACATCATAGTCGTTGCTTTAAAGCGTTGGTCATCATTGATACCTGCAGCGTACTTATATGCAGCCGGTTGACCGAAAGTAGCTTGCATAGCGCCTTCTGTCAACTTACGTGGACCGTTATATGTGGATCGATCGTAAACATGATCAGTCAACGGAGTTCCCCATTGGTTTACTAGGATGAAATACCCAACATGCTTATCGGGAGCTCCAGGAATCGTAACGGGAATCGCAGAAGAATACGGAAGATCAATTACTGTCGGATGATGCTTTTCTTCTAATGACTCGTCTGTATCTAGAAGATATGTTGGATTAGCTGAATCCATCAAAAAGTGCTCTAGGACTTTTTTCTCCATGCTCTTTGCAGCACCTTCATAACGACTCTTTGTATTAAGCTTACTAGCATCATACGTAATTACAACTGACTTCTTTGCTTCAGAGAATAATTCTTTGATTGCCTTTTTCGTTTCTTTAGTCGTTGTAACTACTTCAGGGTTGGTAAACACTTCATAAGACTTATCGGTTTGACTCCAACTCTCAAACATCCGATCAATATCTGTATCAATCTTGTTAAAGAGCTCATCGTAGTGCTGTTTCTTACGACCTTCTGTTGACTGGATCGTTGGGATCAACAGCTCCATCGAAGAGTCTTTGGCGTTGTACATCATCGGTGGGATGTTGTCATATTCCAAACGTTCACTACCCATTGTAAAATTACCAGGGATCATTTGCTGATTTATCTGCGGATTATTTGCATTGTGGATGATCTCTTTAACATCATGACCAGCATTTGTTTCATCAATATCCACAGCAGCATTAAGGGTATCAATATTAACCTGTGGTACAATTAGAATAGGAGATGCACCATCTTGGAAGATCGCTCTTTTCATCCAAGTTTTCATTCTAGGAGCCAATTCAAATTCGTTGTTGAAGAAGTCCGTTAATTCAGATGAAATCTTATCTTCAATATCCTGACCAAGATCTGTTTTCTCAAGAATGATTTGAATACTGTTCGTTTGGAGATCCGTCGGACTGATCACAGAACTAACCCAGATATCAGCAGCATCTTTTAACTCGGGAGCTAGAACTCCAAAACTTTGTGCAGTTCTAGACCAATTACCAGCCTGCTGAGAAATACCCAACAGCTGGTCAAGGAATTCAGAAGTGGAAGGAAGTGGTTCTGTATTGGAACCATTGGGTGAATAGATACCTGGAAGATATCGCATCTCTGTAGGAGTGTGAAGAGATAATTCAACATCCTTATGTAGATCTTGCTCCGGATTATCTTCCGGAAATGAAACACCAAGGATCTTTCCCAATCTCTTTAACCCTCTTGTAAAACTATTATCAGTAGGCATGCTATGCTTAAAACCTTAATTTAGGAGGTTCAATTGGTTCAGTTAGAATTATACATCAGGGAACCGATCAACTTCTTGAGGACTCTTACACTGAAGAACAGTCATTTTGCTGATCTGATTTGGAAGAATGATGTACAGCCTGAGTATCAGGATAGATTACCCACAGAGTTAAACCCGTATTACAGGCATGCTCGTGGGGAGTATATCCTTGCAAATGATACAACGGATGTATACGGAGTTCAAGTCCCGAATCGTCGGATCTATCGTCGTTTCGATGAGATGATTTATATTCAATCTCTCGATACACAACAGCAAGTTCCTTTTACGAAAGAGACGCTTGCTAAGCATCCGAAAACAGCAGCGTTGTATAGGATACCGAATTCCTATTACACAAAACTGTGCGAAAGTTACCCTCAATATAGTGACTTAATCAAGTCCATCGTGTATCCCATCAAAAAGGAAGTCTGGTGTCTAAAACATCAGCGTATGGAAACGTTCGAAACAGCTGACAATTACACGATCTTCGGATACGATGAAGGTATGTTTCAGGAAAACGAACGTACTTCAATATACACAGCCATCAACACAACATTGGAAATGATACGTGTAAGATGGGATGTCAAAGAGTTCAATTACGAAGATATGTTCCCGATCGTACATCAAGGGATCTTATGGCACTTGTTGTATCTTACGATATTCGGTCAACGCATCCTTAACATCCGTACATCTAAAGTACATGAATTTCATATCTGGAATTATCTTAATAGCAAAGGTGTTGGTGACTATCGAGATGTTCTTACACTAAACCAGTCGTTGTTCTTGTATCGCAACATCAACTATTTACTGAGAAACAAAGGAACTCAGAAGAACTTCAGTATTCTGATTGGTGCACTTCTTAAACCAATGAATGTTTCTCTGTATAGCAAATCTATTGTTCAAAATGTTGCACAAAGCACATCATCATTGGTTACATCTGATTCAACACATACTACGGGTAATAATTCTAAACATAAAACACTTGTACTTAATCAGAGTAATCTAAGTGATTCATTTGCAAATACATGTAAACCTAAACCGAAGATATTGTCTAATGTAGCTGGAGATGACGCTATTATTGAGCAAGCAGAGTGTCTAGTAAACAACACAAGATATCGTGGTTATGGAAAAGCTATCGATGTTGTACAGAAAATTCTAAACGAATACAAAATGGGAGATGGATATACCCGTGTCGAAGAAATGAACACAGGTACCATCGAAACAACTGAGCTCACGTATGACAAAGAACAGCAGTCTCATCTAGAATATCAAGATGAAGATCTATTTAACGTGTCTACGAATCGACAGGATCATAGATTCACTATTACCCCACACACATTTTTAGATACAAAAGCGCACGAAATAAACAGGAACGTTGTTTCTACTCTGTACAATCAGGTGTATGCAAAATTTGTACAGGAATCTATTTTGTATCGTGCGTCTGAAAATGATTTAAAGTTCAGCGTTATCGTAACACCACCTGATACGAAAATCCCTCTTGCTCTAGATGGCAATCAGGTAGTTGCACTTCTTATGTACTGTGCTTGTCGAGAAGTTGGAATTACTCTAGAACAACCGCCCGATACTGCTGAAGTTATGTGGCCTTATAAAAAAGAATTTCCTGAGATTCCAGAGATCTTTTATTATCAAGGACACAAACGATACTCAAAAGCTTATCTCACAGACTATGGATTTACTGATATGATACCCTATCCACTACCACTTATCTCAGCGGATGATATGTCAGAAAAGATCCACAGCCAAGCGGTCAACTTTTTACATAACTTTATCGAAGTGCATCGATCAGCATCATCCATCCACATGGAGATTTTGTCCAAAGTTTATCAACAAAGATGCGTCAAAGGTTGGATCAAACTAAATCTTGTTGATAACCTTACATACAAACAATTCTTTAATGTGGTTGATGGATTATCTGATGTGATCATACAGTACGATAGAAGTAGTACTCCAGAATTAAAGTACTCTCAATTCTTTGATGCTTTAATGAAGCAATTTTACCCAGTTGATACAACTCTTCTTTTAGAGAGTGAAACTGCTCTTAATGAAAAGTATCGTAGAGTAAAACAGTTCTTCGTTGAAATGTGTTCGTATAACGTTACCTTCTTTGATCACATTGAAGGAATGACGAACGTATCTCATACATTCTGGCATAATACCTTTGATGTTCAGAGGAACTTCTTAGTTGGTCGATTTGAGTATATGTGGCATGAATTCTGTATGAAGTGGATGATTCACCATGTGTTCCGTGTACCAACGGAACTTCTATTCAGAATGGATGTACACGGTCCTTACGAATATATTTACAGATACGTGTGGGAGTTATGTGATTTCACAAACATCAAACTAGAACATGTTCTTAAGATATATTTCACTCTATGTGAGAAGGATCTTGATGTTACAGGTAAGTTACAACCGAGATGGAAACGTAGAGATAATACAATTACCGATACGATTCGTGTTGATCTCGGTGATGATCCAAGTATGTACGAACATTACGATCTCGCTGCAGAAGAACAAAGTCACTATATGGCTTGTAGACAAGAAGATCATGCAGACGGAACTCGTACAAAAATATACACTCCATATCCACATCATAACCCAAACGATGGTGTGATCAGTACACATCTCGTTATGGATATTGATATGTGGTCTCCAGGTGGTAGTGTTACACCAGTATTCCGCGATGATAATGTTGTCGAAGTAATTGAAGAAAAAACTCACAAATGGAATGAGATCCCAGATTACATTCTAAAAGAAGAGTCTTCAACATCAACTAGCTTTACGGTGGAACTACACGAGACCTATCCAAAGCGAACTAGTGTCGACGATGATAAGATCTACAAATTCATTTGTGATCCTATCGGACCTTATGAGTTTGATGGGACGATCCACTTTGAAGGAACAGCAGATGACGATCTTTGTATTCAGATAGGAGACGAGATTGTCTACGATGGAACCGGATGGGTTACTAAGATCGATCGTTCATTCCCGTTTAAAGCTGGGGACGTCATTCAAGTATGGATAGTAGAAACTCATTACCACCATGTAGGTGGATCGGGTTCCATCAATTACGAATGGACAGGAACGATAACAATCGTACCTAATGAAAAAAGAACAACGTTTGAAAAGATTAACCATAATTACGTAGGAGTTTAATTAATATGGCAGATACCGTTTTTAAATCTGCAGGTTCCGTAACAACTATTATCGGAGCCATGAATCAATTCCAAGCATTTGCTGACTTGGATTTCGTTGAAGACCTCAGAACAACATTGAACACCAAATACAACATCCTTGCAGAACGTAGACCGTCTACTGTTCCTATGCTCCGTTATTTCGGAATTGGCGTTCGAGGATATCAGAACACAGATGGTAATCAAGGAGCACTTCCGTTCAGTCCTAAAGCTACTGATATGGATCTCTATACACCGATTCCATTCCGTTGTGTTCCTGCAACCAATGACCTGACACAGTCGGAACGTCAGAAATACCGCATGCGTGTTCGCAAGACTTTCAACGGTGTTGAATATATCTGTTATTATCTCAAGACAATCACTTGGGATCCATCGCATATTGAACTTGTTCAAAAAGACACCGATGATGTTGAAACTCCGTATGCACTCGATCCTTCGAATCTGAATCCTGAACCTCCCACCTTTGAAACTGGAGGTTCTATCGATACGAATCTGAATCGTGTTATTGTTCGTGCAACTGGTGTTTGTGAAGTCACCGGTGCAGAAGTAATGGAAGCTGTAAACGTCATGTATAACGCGAATCTAATGTATGCACGTATCAGCGAATTTGGATTCTATACTGGTTGTGAAGTTGGTGTGGATGCAGACGAACAGCCTGTCGATGGATCTGGTATCAACACAGAAGCTTCTTATGTTCAGTTGTGTAAAAAGCGTTGTACACTTGGTACTGACCTGAGTGATCCTGGTTCCTATATGAGACCTTACATCTCGTTCGAATCGAGCTGCTGTCTCGAAATCTAAGACAAAAAATTAATCTATACATGCGGGTATTGATACCCGCATGTATAGATCACTATCACTGTTCATACGGCAAACACCGTTCAACCAGTGTTGCGTTAGTTTTGAGATGATCCACAATTGATCGGATCAATTTATAACTCAATTCTGTCGGCGACGATCCGACTAGATCAACCAGTTGTCTTAACGTACGTCTACCATGCCCAGTGTGCGCTGGGACAGTAAATTTGTATCCCCAATAACTCGGATCTAGTGCGGAGACTCCGTCTCCGACATAGATATCGAATGTCTTGTTATTGTTGAGTTTCCACTCAACAAAGAATCCATTTCTGGACCATTCATTCGAACCACAGGATGTGGTCCAATATTTAAGGTTCAGATTATTAATAAACCCTTTTGCATCCGAATATTTAGCCATAATAAGGCTCCTTTTCTTTTAAAGTTGTTATGTACAAAGCTTATCTTTGTACTATTATCGATAAAGTTATATATATTCGAAATATTTTGAACTACAAAAATAACTAGAGTGTGGATAATAACCCACACTCTAGTTATCGATTTACCGTATTAAAGAACATATCGTATCTTCTGTGTAACAAGTAGATGAATTATTTACATAAATTTCAGTAATCTCATCTATCGAACCACAATTCAACATAACTTGTTGACGACCTTCATCTGATGTAATGTCTATTTCAGGAAATTCTACAGGAACTATTCGTCCATAATCTTCTGTATCAGTTCCTCTAATTTTAATAGATTTAATTCCATGTGCAGCTAAGAGTTCCAATAAGAATACATTCACGAGAACCTCCTTGTTGATGTTTACGTTAGCATAGCATACTTTCCTATTATTTGTTATCATTCTGTAAAGAACCGACCGTCTTTGTTATAGTGCACTACAACGACACGACAGTTACGTCACCAAGGAGATCCTGTTTCGCGACAGGAGTCTTAGCAAGCGTATCCATCGACAACTTGTTCTAGGACAGAGTTTTAGCTACGCGTTGTAAGAACGCAGTAGTGTTTGGTTTCTGAACGAGAGTTGGAATTGGAAGGGTTGTTCCGTTTCTAACGATAGTTCTTGTATACATACGACACCTCCTTTCTCCACCGTTATCTTAGGTGGTGTTGAGTTAAATGGTTGAGATATGATCCTCTGTCAGGTAGCTATTAAGTTATATACACGTAAAGTCTATTGAACTACACTGGAGATGTTAATCGTGCATCTCCAGTGTAGTTGTACTATTTATGCAAAAAAGAATAGTGATAGCAGAGTGTCCGGACACTCTGCTATCACTTAATGTGTTGTGATTACAACATCATTTTCACCGGTGCAAGTCTGACCCAATCATCGGAAGTGTGCACTGCGATGTAGGAAATCAAAACATTTGGACACGGCTGGAAGAAGATCGTAAACGTACGCGAGTCATTCTGCTTAGTCTTCATCATGAAGTATTCGCAGTGTGATGACGGATCACCAGGTCCTCCCAAATCCTGAGGTTCACAATTGAACTTGTATCTGTCAGTTATCATCCCATTAATGGGTAGCGTTGTGTATACGACATTTTTGTTCTTCATACGAACGATCGTGTACTTGAGCAACAGATCTATCATGCTAGAATAGATCTGTGTAGCCTCCAACGCTTGTTGAGTTTTCTCGCCCTCACTATCTACGTGAAGAGACATTTCACGATACCTTGTGATATCTCGTATCGGGTGCCCATCCACCAAGACATCACCATAAACGGCGATATAGTCGTTAAGACCTTCCGGTGTATTGGGATCCGAAAGCTGGATATCTTGGATCGCCTTCAAGATCGTTCCTCTAGCAACTGCGTTCAAACGATCACGGAACCCAGCTTGAGATCTGATTTGATCAACTTTAGCGTCAACAGCTTCATCAAGATCGAGATATGAAAGTAACTCTCTGAGAGAGTTGATCTTGAATGAACTGTCGTCCAAGTTAACCGTGCTGTCGTACAACGCTCCATACATCGCCGCTGTATTGAACTCAAGGATGAAGATGCTCTCAAGTTTATTCTTGAGGTTAGCTTTCAATTCCCCCAAGATGGATTCCATATTGCGAAGATACGCATATTTGGAATTCGCAGGAGAAGCATTCGCCATCTCTTTCAACTTGGTAACCACAACTTCAGACTCAGATCTAGGGACTTCGTAAGCCTGCAACTGGTCATAATTCAAGGACACGTATTTTTCTCTAGAGAGACATTTCCGCAATCCGTACATGGTGGTTTCAGCAGCCTCTTTCGGAGATGTGAACCCACGATCAGTATCGGCGACAACAACATCGATCTCTTCGTCCGTTGTTGTATCTTTGTACTGGGTAAGTTTGCCGTCACCAGATTCAAGATGAATCGTAGTTGTCGAACGACCAGTCTCGATGTTCGGCATCGGATCGGGTTCACGGTACAACGGAAGATCTGTTTTCTCCAACAGCGTCTTCAGATCATCTTTGGGATGATGTATGTGTACATGATCCCTGCGAGGCTGCTGTGGAGGAGTTGTGATCTGATTGTCCATAGGCATGCTCGGTTGTAGCTGAGTCGGTGGAGTTACAATGCTGTTGGGGCTTGCATAGAACCCACCCTGCTGAGGTACCTGCGATTGAACTTGTCCTGTAAACAGAGATGTAGTCTGATATCCGTTGTTTGCCAGCATCGGATTATACATCTGAGGTTGAACAACCAGACCGTTGTTGTACTGCGGCTGATACATGTTCTGACGCTGAACCTGTGCAAATCTCGAAAGCATCTGCTGAATCAAATTCGACAGATACTGTTGGATCTGCTGATCTGTCGGTTCTGTTCCAAGAGGGAACTTACCGAAGATCATATTAACGAATTCACCAAAATGCTGATTGAATTCGTTAATCAAGTACGGTTGTACGTTAGGCAGAATCTGTCCGTTACTAACGAAAGTCTGTACCATGTTGTTGAACAGAGCGTTAACTCTGTTTGAGAACATTGCCGTTGGGGTGTAGCTAATATTAGCCATATTCATTTTTCTCCTATGCATAGGCTTGTTTGGACGATCAATTGGACGATTGATCGCGGTTTGTTAATCGAATACGTGTGAAATTTCATTATACCACTCTGGTATAATGAAAAATCCGGTGTCCATGTCGACTTGAACCATCGGATTAATTTCACCTGAGACAACTGGTGCGGATGGCCTAATGTTGTTGTTATCATAACGTTTGTTCGTTAGACAAACTATTCTCTACGTTTCCGTAAATGTTCGGACTATCTTTCAATCCTTATTACTAAGGACAACCGGTCTTTGGAACACACTTGTGTTCTACTCAGCGTTTCAGCATGATAGTCTCTGATCCTTCTTCCTAGTAATAGGAAGCTTGGAAGCTGATATCCCATTGTTACTTCACAAGAAGTCTGATCCTTAGCACCATGTGGATACATGGCTTTTATTTCAGCATAGATCATATCAATCATTCTTTCTGCTTTCGCGACTATCACGTTCATCCTTACGGATCCCGTTGTAGTTGATTGATCTCTTAGGGTATCCCAGCCGTTAACACGGTTTATGCAGCCACAGTGTTACCACTATAGCGCCCCCATACACACCAGTCGCGTGTGAGAGGTAGAGCCAAGATACTTTCAACAACCAACTGAGATGGATGTGCCTTGAGGAGTGTAACAGGCATGTTTCTTCCACCAGTTGTTGATTTTGTTTCAGTATTCTCCAGCGATCGAAATCTCTTTGTAAGCACAGTCAGGAGACTATTGTCATTGCAAATTGTTGGATTTGCTCGGAACACTGAATTTGCCATCATCCAGTTCTCTCCCTGAGAAGCTGTTGTGACAAATCGTTTTACTGTGTCCGAAGTTAACCCTTCGTTCTTTGCGTTGATCACTCCAAAGAGTTTCGTGTTAATTGACGACACTAGCGGTGCCATCAACTGACTTAGCGAACCTATCTTCTTAGCGAACAGGTTCGTTGGTTCGTAACTAACGATCCATCGATCGATGTTGTAAAACACTTCACGAAGAAGTTCGTAGATACCATTTACTTTGATGCCGATCGTAGCTAGCTGATACTGTGCTGGTGGATCCAGCAACGTTGCAGTAGTCTCAAGATGCTTTTCTGCGTTGTCATAAAGCAACTGAGCATTAGTTGTACTCGGGTACGTATATTTGCCTAGCACAGTCTTATAATAGACCGGGTGGGTCGCTACCAAATCACGTAATCCAAATCGCGTATACTCAGTGAGACACATCAGATACGATGCAATCACTCTTCTTTTGAAGAGATCGTCAAAGCAGAAGTTGTGAACTTTAAGGTAGATATCTTCTCGGATCTCAATATAAGAGAAATCATCAGACTTCTCCATCTTAGATACTAAGGAGATCTCCCCAGGCTGAAACCCATAATACTGCATCGTCTTATCGAACGATAGTTCAACCAGATGATACAGAATGATTGGGGTAACACCAGCCTTCTTCCCGCGTCCTCTCTTTCCTTGATGGATCTTCACTGTGGGAACGATCTCGCGGTATACTTTACCGTCAGTCGTAGTGAAGACAAATTGTTCTGATCTTCTGAAAGTCAATGGTGCACGCATGACTTTAATGATCAGACCATCTTGAATACGATGAAGACCGCCGCGCTCTACGATGGCGAACATCGGGAAATATTGCGTGTCGGATAAGATCACAGCTCCGTGATCCAGATAAGGGATACTAATGTGAAGTGGGTATTGCACATTTTCAAACTCGAAGATAAACTTCAATTGTTCGAATGAACTCTTTTGGATCTGGATCTTCTTCTTTAGGATCGTATTATTACGAATATACTCGATACGCTCATCCGGGGTTAGTCGTTGGTACCCGATATAACGTAACCGACCTTTAAAGAGTTTCACTGATTCTTGAAACATCACATCGAGATAATCAGCGATTTTCGCAATACTGTTCTCTCTGAAGTGAAGGAGGAAATCGTCATTAAAATCTGGAAGCAAGTCGCTTGCTCCGACTAATACGTTCCTCAGAACTGGATTAAAATGTTCATCCACGATGCACTCCTCTGTTGTGTGTTGTTTGCTATTTTGCCCCAGTTTTCATTTTGACATAAGCTTCTAGCAATTTCACACCTCCTCCGATTATTACAGGAATGGAAGCTGCTAATATCAAATGCCACAATTTAATCTGAGATTCCGCTACCTTATTGTCAGATATCGCAACGTTATTGTCCGATATCTTAGACTTCGATTCAGTTTCTTTACGTCTGGCGTTAATATCGCCAAGATCAGCTTGTGTTTTATGGTCACCGATGATCGTGTTATATTGATCTCTATATCGATCACGTTCTGCAGTAACTTGATCTAATGAAATCTTTAATTTATCACGTTCAACTTTTAGACCTTCAATCGTAACTTTACTACGATCTTCTATTTCAGCAGTCACCTGCTTTTCTCGATTCTTCAGATCTTGCTCTGTGATTTTTCGATATTCCCTCTTAAAGCGTTGTGCTTCTCTACGTGATGTTGCGATCGCTAAATTCAAATTAGAATGCAGTTCGATCACATCTACAGGCTCCTTTGGATCTAGCATCGCTTCTAGTGATTCCGTGTAAGTCATCACTTCACCATTCAGAGTTAGTGTAGTGTAAATTGCACATTGGTTTGTGATATCAAGTTGGTGTGTGATTGGGATTTCAAAAATCTCATCAAACATGATACCATACATGACATCTGTGTTCAATTTTTTGAACGGATCATTCACGATGAACTGAACCGTAGGACGATCTTCACGGGTCGCACTAATTTCACTTTCAGCATTGTTCAGTAACTGTGCATAGTTCATGCTACTGTACGGATGCCGAACTAATTCAGCTCTATCACGAAGACAAATCACCACATTAAGTTCTTGAATGTAGACCTGATATTCGTTGATCAGAAGATTCATTGGGATTGAGATCACATAGCCTTTCATTAAGACCTGGCTACCATCATCTTTGATGGATTTACCGACAATGGATCGAACGGTGATAGTCACCTGCTGTCGGCCGAAGAACTGCATGTTACCAGAGCACTCTGGAGGCAAGTCAGTTCTTTTCCCACTAAAATCAATTATACAGAGATTAGTTGTACTCGTATTCGAATACGAAACCTCCGTATAGTAGTGGGTTCTAGTCGAAGTAAGCGACCCCAATGCTTCCGCTTGTTCGACTTTATAAGGGTTGTCGTTGTACATGGATTTGTTTTCCTTTGGTTAATTTGACTAAACATACATTCCACTAGTAATATATACGTGAAAGTTGGTTCAGCAGATATTTACCAAACAAAGAACCCATGTATTTCATTGTCTTACTGATTAGAAATATATTGATCACTACGTGTAGATATCTACACGTAGTGATCAACACGTTAATACAAGAGATGTCTAGCCTCATCGATTGCTTTTGTAAAATTCGAATCGAATCGACGCTGAGTACCTATATTGTCACCAAATGATCTTCCGTTATTGAAGATCTGTTCGGTGGCTCTAGAGAGACTTCGATTAGATCGTTTGCCAGAATTATAAGAATTGGAAGACCCGTTCTTAGAAAATGTAACATCAACAGCATCTTTCAATGCGTTCAGTTGACGATAAGTTTTATCGTCTAGAACCTTCTTAGCAAGGTGATCTCCAGCATTTGTTAACTTATTGTAAAGCTTCATATCAAACGCACCATTCATAAGTGATGATACACGATCATTCACCGCATCAGATATATCTAATGATTTTGAGTTTTGTTCTCGTACAGCATCGTACCCGTACGATGCTCCACTAGATATTACTGTACTAACATCAACACCTACTTCGTCAAGGAGAGTTGTGTAGTTGTTGTAGTTATATGGGTTATTAATGATGTTTTCAGACATACCAATAACGTCAGATACAAAAATCGACTTATCCTTAGAGAACTTAGTCAATAAGTCGCTGAATGTAGCAACATCCCCGGATGACTTAGCAGCATCCAGACCTTTAACTACAATTCCATCCATTAGAGATTCAGTATCGGTTAGATTAACTCCACCAACACTACCTAAAACATCACCATCAATGCTCTTAGTAAAACTAGTTGCAGCTTTAGCAATGTTGTTAAAATCATACGAACTATTCCCACTCGCCGCACTTGCAATCGAAGTACCAACATTACTTATAACAGTATCTGTTAGTCCTTCAAACGTACCTCCACTCATATCGGCAAAGAGACTACTTGTTGTAGTTTCACCTAATATAGATGTCATTGAATTAGATCCCAATGACATACCGTTGATTCCAGAAGCGAGTGATGAAGTCAAACTAGACCCACCCAACGATCCAGTTAGACCTGAACCACCAAGTAATCCACCGGTATAACTGGAGGCAGCACGACCTGCAAAATTGGTGCCAACTTCTGACAAACTAGGTGTTTCACCTTGAATGATACCAAGACCAACATCTGCTGCAGTACCAACAGCGGCAGATGCAAGTTCCGGGGGGATGGCTCCACCTGTTAGCGATGAAATATACAATCCAGCCCCTGTGACAGCAAGATCACCCAAACCACTATTTAAGAATCCTTCGGCACCATCACCAAGACTAGACAACCCATCTGCACCAAACAAATCCTTACCCTCATTGAACAAACCATCAGTTAATGAGGATCCTGTTAGCTCACCAGTTAAACCACCAAGTAAATCAGATGACAGAGGATTTGTTACACCAGTAGGCGTTATTTGAGTCAACGCTGGTGATGTAAACCCAGTTACGAACATATCCTGCGTATGCGAGATCACGTCAGTTGCATAACCTTTCATAGCAGTTAAATCTGCATTAGCCACTTGCGTGGCTATTGAACCACGCAAGTTATCCAATTGACTCCGTGTTGCACTCGATGCCTGTAGCTGCGCCATCATGTTGTTGGAACTCTCAGTTAGAGTATCCATCGGATTGAATGGTGCAACTTTAAACAGTCCACTTAGGTCAACAGGACTAATTGACGATAAATCTGTTAACATAATCGAACTCTCCTTAGAGGTTGGTATCGAGCATCATCGATTGGAGAAGTTTACCTCCTACAACAGATGCCCGTGTACGACTATTCGGGTCGATCATATCGAGATCAGCTTCTCCATTCTCTTCTAGCATTCTTCGAAACTCACTATATCCGTGAATATTACCGCCACGGACATTGACAAGTTCTTGCATGGTTTTATCTAGTCCACGCGCAGCCAGAATCTGAATCTCCGGATTTGTAATAGAGCAGGCACGGCTATCACCAGTCACCTGTCCAGTCAATCCATCAATTGTTCGGTCGTTATCGGGTACTGAAATCTTCTCATCCAAGAACTGTTGTTGTCTTCGGATGGGGAGTTTCACGAACATGTACTTATTATCAGTCAGATACTTACGACCGGTTGCACGGTCGTACATCCAGACACGCTGGAAAAGATCCAATCCGATCATATCACACGCTTTCAGAAGATCTTCGTTCTGCAAGTTCACGATCATGTTGGGTGCAACAAGATGAAGTTGCCACTTACCTTCTTTCATGTAATTCATGAACCGATCGAACTCTTTATCATTCATCTGTCCTATGATTTGACGATACCGTTTAGAGTTGAGTCCTGACGGTTCCATTGTGTCACAGAGCTTACAGATGTAATCCAGGATCTTCTTCTTTTTCTGAGCGATATCGGATGAAGTTGAAGAACTTTGTGCTTCCATAGCAAACGATTCCATAGATATACCTTCTGTTGACTTCAACTCATCATCTATCGCGAATGTTATTTGAATATCTACAGCGGCATATTCTTTCGCTTTTGTTATCGGCAAATCTTTTGCTTCTCCTTCATATCGTAAAATATGACCGTGCTCAATCGCTTCAGCTGTAAATTCACCGTGGCAATCAGTGGTGTCAAACTCATAAACAAACACATTTTGTTTCTCTATGACTTTCTTTATAAACGGATCGTTTTTAGATCCAGACCATTTACAAGGAACAATTACCTTATTACCACCACCATACACACGAGCTGTATCATAGTTACATTGTAGTAAACCACTTTCAGCTTGTTTATATTTTTTAATGACTGAACGACAATACGAAATAATAGCGTGATCTCTACTTTTCGCTAGCAGAATCTCGCCCTTCCATTGTGGTCGTATATATCGTCTAAGACGCTCATTTGTTGCATAAAACGCTATTCCTGGATTTTTAACAACAACTGGATGTGATTCTTCACTTACAATACAATCATCAGGGATATCCAACGACTCAAAGCCACGGAAGAATGTTTTTACTTCCTCACGTTCTTTCTTATCGACGATCTGATCGAACTGGTCTCCAGACCACTGCATGATATCCTCCATACGGGTAGAGAGGTTCGCTTCCTTACCTGTATCAAGAACCAAACTGATGATCTCACAATCAGTATCCTGACCGATACGGTGCACACGGTCAGATGCCTGCTGATACTCGATCGATCTCCAAGGTTTGTTCAGGAAGATCACTGTATTAGCAGCCGTCAAGGTTGCTCCAGTGCTCAACATCTTCAAAGACGCGATTAGTGGATTCAACGACTGATCCTCCTGGAACCGTTTTACTATGTTAGTCAACTCAGAAGCTGTTTTTCCGTATACAGCAAGTGGAGAATATCCTTCTTTTTGGAAGTAATTATACACTAATTCAATCGTGTCTACATAAGACGTAAACACAACAGTCTTCTTCATGGCATTATCCACGTACTGTTTCAATTCGGCAGCTTGCATCATCTCGGAAGTCATTTGCATACGGAGTCTGGTCAACAGTTGTCCAATCACTTCTCCTTTGATCTTCAGAGGAAGATACTTCACAACTGACTTTGACCAGATGAACTGTTTACGAAGATCCTCTGGAAGGGCTGGGATGAGCACGTCCTTCTCATACTGGTTCGCCCAGACGATATCTGCGTTACCACGAGCATCCGAGATGTTCGATTCTCTCAGCCAACCGATGATACTGAGATAACGTTGGAACTCAGGTTGACCACCAACCGTTGGTTCATCTCGCAACCACTCGATTACCTCTTCAAAGGCATCAAGGTAGGATTGAAGATTCTGGTTGTAGTAATCCTGTCTCTTCTTGACAAAATCAACGATCTCTTTCTCCACTTGGGAAGCTGTGTACTTCCACCCAGTAGGCATTCTGACATTGATGGTGGTCTCTTTCTTCTCAGGAAGATCCAAGATGTCTTTCCTGACACGAGTCATCATCCGATCCAGACGTGCATTCAACACATCGTTGGCGATAGAGGTGTTGAACCCAAACGTTCTCTTGAAGATCGTGATCGCTTCCTCATCACAGTAGGGATCCAATACCTGAATGATAGGAAGGAGTTCATTTCCAACACACTTTATTGGTGTGCCACTCATCATCAAGATATCAGCACTCTGATTGTATTTGACAAGATCGATCAATAACTGCGTTCTCTGAGAAGAAGTCCTCAGGAAGTTATGAGACTCATCCACAATAACACCGAGATTGTTGAGTTTGTTTTTGATCAAGAACTCTTTTACCTCGTCGATCCTCTCGTAATTCACGATGATCCATCGATATGACGTCACGAGTGGACCTTTGGTGTAACCAGCGATCCACACCTCTTGTTTTTGATTGAAGAACTTGATCAGATGTGCATTCCAAGTTTCCAACATCGTGTTCTTCGGACAGATGATAACAACATGTTCTTTCTTCAGAGCAGTCATCAGACCAAGAGCAGTAATCGTTTTACCCAATCCTTGTTCGAAGGACAATAGATAACCCCTCAGATGATTTGTTGTCTTATTGGATACATAATTCTTGATGAACTCGATCTGATGATCATAAAACTTGGTGTTGATCTCACTATTGAGAACCGATAGATCAGCCGATTCGGTTGGTTGAACAACCGTACCAACCCAAGTGTTACTTTTGATCGTATTGATCAAGCTAACAGGAAACTGGAACTTATCCAAAAGGTAGAGTAATTCTGGAATGAAGAACTTATGGATGTTGATCGTTCTCTTCTGAGCGAAGAAGAACCGGATACCAATTACCTTGAACAGATGTTCTAGTTTTGTAGTCTTATACTCTTTACGAAGTTTGTTGAAGAATTGGAGTACAGGGAAATTACGTATTGTGTAATACATATCGTCTTCTACAACAGGATCGAACAAACCTTCGTCTGACACACTACTTAGCGTTGTACTAACGTCATACACACTTTCTAGGGACGGATCTGGTAGACTCGTATCTTGATCATTTAAATGATGACGCTTACGATAATCCATTATGATGCGTTCACACTCCTCGCGGGTCAATTTATCAAAAGTGCGTTGCATAACAGGAATTTGATTCTTGTAAAATTCTCTGTAGAGTTTTGGTATAACAACAGTACCGTGTGATCCATATTTTTCTGGTATAGTCTTTAGGCTATTACTAATGCATTCGTCATGCGAGAATCCTTTACTAAGTCCCCACGCATAACTCTTGTTTAATATCCATGCAACATTCGGCGGATTAAAATCCGCTGATGCCAATAGATCAGACAATTCTGATGTATAAATACTCTTAGGATTTGTGTCAAAATCATGTTCAACTATAGCAGTACAGATGGCTTCGATTGCTTCTTCTGTGAAATACTCAGTCTTCAAAAGTATCGACTTCGCTAGTTCTGCAGAATACAGTCCGTGCTTATCTTTACTTTTACGTGATTTAACTGCACAATCATGAAACAGTATCATCGCATATTCTTGTAGTGTAAGTCGTCTATGTTTAATAGCCCGTATCATAGCAACAGCATTGCCAACATCCTGCTGTATATGCTCCCATGAATTTTTACCAGTTGGTGCATATAGCGGTTTTGCCAAATCGGTAAGCCGCTTCTCTTCTACAGTACCATTAAGTAGTTCCATAACTTCAGTTGAAATGGATGATTCCTTTGTATCGTTCTTAGGATACTTAATAGCACCTTTTCCTGGAGATTCTACTTTATATTGCGGAATCAAATACTCGTATAGCGATTTATTATCACAGCCAAACAATTCCTTACATTTACGATCAGAAATCTTTTTCTGTGTATCCGACATTTGATTCCAATTCTTCCAAATACGTTTTAACTCAGTACGAGTTGGTTCAATATGAATCAATTCAATACCGGTTTCCATCCGCCATTTGTGTACTGGATCGTTCTTTAAACGAGCAATCACATCTTCTGAATATCCATGATCACGCATCTGTTGCTCGGTATACGGAGGATCATACGTTTCTAGAGATGTTTGTGATGTACGATCTACATTAACCAATCCCCATTTTGATCCTCTTAGCACTGCATGTTGAAACTCTTTCATGGTAACACCAGGTTTTGGATAGTTGTTTAATTCCAAAATCTGCTGTTGTATACCAGCATTATTAGCAAGGGCTTTACCAATCCAAGATACAAGTGTGTTACTATTGGGACTAACAAAACTATTCTTTTTGAAGGAGCCCCAGGAACCTTCCAACCATCTCCACCTGTCACTATCTTGATAGATGATAAACGTGTGAGTCGGACCATCTCCTGTATTACAATACGCAAAGAACAATTTGTACTTAATATTCAATCTGTCAAATACCGTTTTAGTAAGTAAAACAGTATCATAACAAATCCCACATTTATACTTGATAAGTTCATTTGCAGACAATAACTTCCAGTTATCATCGTAATCTTGTTCTGTCGTGTTGTTATGTGTTTCGCTCCACAACTTGCCAGCAGATATATCAACCAAACCATATTTACAATGCGAGAAAAAGGCTTTGAGATCAGAGATTGAGTTAATATCTGATTCTTTACGAATAACTAAATGTGCCGTTTCTTCTGAATACACAGAATCTCGTAACTTCTGTTCGTCGTATTTTTCTAAGGACGTCTCTGAATCAACTTTCGCTTCACCGTGCCGTTTTATATCGTCTTCTGATGACACACACTTCCACTTGATAGTGATCTTCTCACACAATTTGTAATGTACATCACCTTCGATCAAGAACTCAACATCGCTATTGGGGTTCTTGCGGAACATGTGTGTCTTATCTGCATACTTGGTATAATCAATCGTGTACAGATAACCAGTTGATTCTCCTGTAAATGGTTTTAAACCACGTACGTTTAGAGTCACCACTATCTCTCTTGGAAGTGTTCTCAGTTTATCAATTGGCTTATTCCAAATATCGTAACCGAAATTCAATCCAATCAGACGACCACCGAGTTGTTGTTCCGCTTTGTCGACAACATCGTTTTTATTGATGACGAAACACGCAGCCAATCCTTTAACAGGTGTAACAAACACATTACCTTGTTCACCAGACCAGTTACCCGTGTGTTTGCCAGCTAGAAAATCAAGTTTAATAGGCGATGCGTGGTACACAAGACCATCTTTGATGTTGTCGACAACAGCTTGACTGATACGTTCCTCACTAATATTAAACGTCACATTCATCTTAAGTTTAGGAGGTTCTGGTATCGGTTCGCTACTCTGTACATAGAGTTTAGATGGGATCCACTCCAAGCAAGCTTCCAGAGCTTGAGTGTATCTTGGACCGTAAGACCAACGCTTGTCTTTATTCCTCAACCACCAATCTTTCGCAGTATCACCCATCTCAATACTAACAGCAGCCCAATCAGCTACCATCTCCCCAAGGGCCATCAAGATAGCAGGATGTCCACCTTTATCTTTATAAGTATCCTCCAATTCTTCATCAGAAATCACCCACTGATTTTTTTCTGGATCAGGACGGTGCATATAGTTTTCAGGATGATGATCATTTAGCATGTGGTGCTTAACCCACTCGATCTCTTCATATACACGTTTCGACTCAGGGGAGATCTCATAGAGATCCTTGTATTTATAAAGAGGGGCGTTTAGTGCAAAAGAAGCAACGTGCTCGTTACATTGTAATTTATCGTAGTCGTGATGCTGCACTTTAGCGATAAATCGTGCACAATACTCTCCAAACTTAAAAAAGTCACGAAGATAGTTTGCACAGAGTTTTACATTTTCAACATGATTCTTAGTTCTCTGAACATGGTAACGGAATATCCATTGAGCGAGTTCGGCATCCGTAAGGACTGTATTGTTTTTCGTAATACACGATTCAATGATCTTCAACACAGTTCTATTAGGATCACATTCAATCAATACCTGCCCAGCTTGTTTGGACAGATTGTTATAATACATCGTATCAAACGGAACTTGTTTGAAATTGAGTTGGTCACTCATCAGTAACCTCCTTAGTTCATCATAGTTGTTGTAAATGGCATAGCATGCCTGACATATTGAGAAAATCTAACCAAGATAGAGTGCTACCTCTATCTTGGTTAATATCATTTACATATTGTTCAATGTGCTACAAACTGCCTTTACGATGTTAATTTCCTGACTTGATATCAGGTCTGTAAAATTAAGCCAACATATAACACACTTTCTAATATCACGTAGTTGACTATCATCAGCATTATTCACTTGTGCGTTATATTCATTCACGACTCGTTGACTCGCATCATCTAGTTTCCAACCAAAGTTATCCATCTGGATAACAATAGATTGTAGTCGTTTAACAGCCTGTTCAGAAGACCATTTCGATGTTTTAAACAAGACAGTTGGCTGAGAAACATCTGGCTGAAATATTAGATCGTCACTTTTATCCAAGTAAAATTGCTTTTGACCGTTCAAGATAGAACGAATATTCGAAAGAAACTTTAGCATAGAGCTGTATTTTAAAGGATCTAGTCCGATAAAACCTTGTGATACTTTCGAAATAGATGCTACAAGAGCATAGATATCTTCATATTTATACGCATCAATTTCTTTTTGGCAAGATATTTTGGATCGATACTATCCAACCAATCGTAATATCCATCGAACGTTTGATTAATATCGTTTTGCCAATCACGCATCTGCTGTTCTTTTCGACGAGCCTCACGTGCTTCTCGTTTCTTACGGAACCACTCAATGATGTTGGATATGATACCTTCTTCTGAAACATAAAGTGATTCTTTTCCGATAAACAGATCGTTTGGAATACGATTAGATGTTGTAGGTTGTAGCTGCACACAGAATGACGAATCTTTCGTGCTCTTGTTTAATATATCATCCAAATGAAGATCGATCATAATAAGCTCCTAAGTGTTAATAGTTAGTATAACATGCTTGGTACGTGAACACTCTCGCAAACAAAAAAGAAATCAACAACATCATGGAATACAGGAGGAGTCTCCATCTCCTCCCGGGTTGCATTGTTGGTGTTAAGCTATGAACCAAGATAGATTACGCTACCTTGAATTCACAGCGATAGGTACGACCAGATGTACGAACTTCGTACTGTATCTGTCGAACTGCCAACTGCGAAGCAGTTAGAGGATCACGACCTTGATTCAAGTAATATTGGTTCAAGGTATAATACCGTTGTGCGAATTCGGACATAGATCTTACCTCCTTTCAAAGTTTGTAGTTCACGATACATGTTGACAATGCAACATAACAACCTGTGAGGGTGTAGGGATGCACGAACATCCCTACACCCTCACACCTATTTGTTACTCATCTTTAAATTTTGTGCTCCTGAGCGATTTGATACAACCTCAAGATGTCACTATCATCGAGATATTCGAATTCCTGATGAAGACATCTCAACTTGATAGCGAGATCATCATCCATGTCTGATCTCAAGAACCAAAACAGCATGTTACCAGTCAAATTATCGGCCAGTGCTTGTTTATACTTCTTGAGGGCAACATTTTGATAAAAGATATCTCTTGTGGGAAAGGCTCCACCGATATCACCCTTCTCGTCATAGAACGGGATGTCGATTGATCCAAGAAGATGTGGTTTCTCATCTTCTTTTGACAAATACGACACCAGATAAGGATATACTTCATCATCCGGACAATATTCGACGAGAATCTCGCCAACTTTTGGTTTATCACAGCCTGGACATTTACTGTATTTATCCGCGATGTAATAACGGATATAATCTTCAAATGGTTTACGAGCTGAGAGTACAGGGAGCATGTCGATACCTTTCATATCTCCTGCCGGACTACCGTGGAAAGTTCTAAAGATGGGCTTCATTTTCTTGTTCCTTTTTGTTAGTTGTTATACATGTTGTGAGTACCTACAGAGTTACATATCCGGACTAGACGTTAGTAATTAACGCCTTTGGAATGTCGTTCCAAGTGCTTTGGAGCAACCCGAACTCCCGAACAAAGAATTGCTCAGTGCGTTTGAGATCTCCCCCAAGAAGCAAGTAGACGCTTCGCATATGGACGATTGCAGGATGCAATCCCCACCTCGAATTGGCCATTGCCATTCGGCATCACCGTCCTTGCTGATCTCTTCTTTGAACTACGTGATCAACGTAGGTTCCTTGTGATGGTGCTGACATCACAAGTGTTGTGGATAAGGTTGTTACGAATGATATGGCTCTGCAGGTACTCGCTAAGTAATATATACGTGAAAAACGATGAACTACACTGGGTAGGAGCACCTCCTACCCAGTGTAGTTGTTCTTACAACAATCCGTGTGACTCGATTGTATTCGCTCTCGCGAATGAAAATGGAACACTCATGTCCAGATTCTGGATAACTGTTGTGCTCGCTCCGGATAATACTTGTTTAACCAATCCATCGTCTCCGCATACAAACGAAGATGGATTTGCTAGAAATGTCTGCACATCAACTCGGTTACCTGCCGAATCCGTAATTACATTTTCCGAAACTGAACGAACACGAAGTCCAGATGTATCTCCAATAGGAGACTTCTGTGCTTCATCATACACTTCAGCTCGTATAACTACATCATGTTCATCTACATATACAGCGATACGCATGATTACCTCCTTAAACCAATAGATCGATCTGTTGAAGTACAAATCGATCGTTAATCAAGCTGTTTGTACCAGTTTGACTTTTCAAAATCAAAGTAAAGTCTGTAATCGTTCTCATCGAACTATTCGCACTGACCTGTCTATTCTTCTGAGTTAACGTACAAGAAATCGCGCAGAGATCCTGTATGTAATACATCACAATCGGTTCCACACGATCCTGAAGCTCAATCACCTGGTTGGAAGATTCCTCAATCACCTGGTTCTTATATCGGTCGAAGACCTTCACCTTGATTCCTCTGACCTGAGAGATATCTATGTCGTTATTATTGATCGTGTGGTTTACAGTCATACCAACATCATCAATAAACGGATCTTCAGACACACCACTATCCACAATCCAGATAGTATCTGATGTTGTGGTAGCAACATCTCCTTTCTTGTAGGACACTTTCTCGATGTCCGTTATATTGACAGTACCAACCCAGGTGGTATACCGTTCACCAAGGACAGATACCATGTTAGTAACAGCAGAGTTCGCCTGAGAAACAAGCCACGGTGTTCCGTCAGGAAGTGTGGTTTTTGTTTCTGTATTGGCGTGATGTTCGCCAGCGCTATCGATAACGGTCCAAACAGTACCACTTCCAGTTTTGTCGTAGAAAACAACCTGAATATCTCCAGGTACTTTTCCATTAATCGACATTTGGAGAATAAATCCGTGATTGATGTTTGTTTTATCATACACGATACGGAACTTTGGAACAATACGTGTGTTGAAATGTGACAAGCCATCATCTTCGTAAGTTGATCCATGAACAGACACTTCAGACAACGAAATCTTGCCAGCACTCATGTTGTATGTCAAAGCAAAGTCAGCACTATAATTGTGAACTGGAACTTCCACTCGGAAATACCCTGTTCCAATATTAACAATCGGATTCATTTCTGACCACGGGCCATGGGCAACTGTTGCAATATCCACCCAATTATCGTCACTATACTGAATCGCATTCGACGTGAAGCTCTTAATTGCATATGCGAATGTTGTCTGTTTATAGTGGCGCAAGAGTTCTTCTACCAGCTTAAGCCTGTTTTCGATTTCAATGATAATTGGTTGTTTTGGAAGATTCTCTGTTGTGACAAATTGGCCACTTGCAAGAAGTTGTACCACATTGATCAGTTCATCTCGTAAACTGTAAAAATCAGCAGTTGTGATTTCTCCACCAAAAGCTCGATAACTTACACGAACAGAACCGGTAATGGCCTTTGTAAGAATGATGTATTCATACACACCACTCTTGTGTGAAGAAACTCTTGTTTTGCCGTGGTTTACACCACGAACAATATAATCGAGATTTTCTTCAAGCTTCATATCGTTGTAAGTTAAAACCAAGTCGTGCTTGTAGAACGATCCGTTAGCTGGTCGAATCACAAACCTACCATGTGGGACATCTACCTGATGTTCTTCATTGTAGATGTGGTTGTTTTCGTTTTCACCGGTATAATCTTCATCCAAGATCTGTAGTGTCGCTAGCGTAGTGCTAGTTACATCAGTTACTGGATCTTTAACATATTTCAGATATTGAAGATCTTTCAACATCGCAAGCATCAGTCCAGGTGTTGGCGTTGGACCAACGCTTGTCGCTGGATAGTCTGTCAAGTACCGATAAAATCCTTGGTATTCCACACTGATTTGGAATTCCTTACCAGACAAAACGGATCCTGTCATAAGGATCCCAGTAACTAGATTGGATTGAAAAGTAGAATCCTCGAGTTTTGCTTCGGAGATCGCAGACGTTGCTTGTAGACTGGAACGATGGATCCAGTCTGTATTTTCTGTTAGCAAAACAGGCGTTCCTTGAGAGATTTTGTAAACTTTGACTGTACTTGCGAATGCAGGTTCACCAAAGTCAATCGTCTGTGTAGACTGGAACACCATGAAACGTCTATCTCCACGCTTGAACTCGGGATCACTACCAGTAAGATCAGTCATTTTGATATCATCTGACATGGTGATTAACCCCTTAGCTTTTCGATAATTCGTTCATATGCAGCATTTTTAGCCACTAAGCTCGCATTTTCCGATATGAGAGCTTGCATTTTCGATGTAAAAAGTTGATCTAACAACGGAGCATTAGGAACTTCGGCCACAGTTGTTTGTCTAGCATTATTGATAACGTTGTATTCGTCTGTAGTCAAATACACATCATCATAGCGATTAATACTAATCAGTTCTGTACCTTCGGCAAACTGTTTCCCATCTGCATATATGCCATATTTCACCTTTAGAAGTTCTTCCATCACCAGGATCATGTCTGAGATCATTCCTAGATCTGAAAAGACACCAAGGTTGATACCAAGAATCAATTTGTCATACCTAGCAATAGATCCATCTGGAACTCCATCGACAAATGACAACGGTATATAGATGACTTTATCTTCATTCCTAGGGTCAACCAATTTGTAAAACATGGTGTTTTGAAACGACGGTTCGTCGATATCATACATCTCTTTAGGAACGTTGGCCGGCTCATACAGATTGTGATACACATCAATACCGGAAGATACTACGTCTTTGTAGGAAAGGATTTTATCTACACGATAAACACCACAATAAACATCGTGATATGGACTATCTTCACTTCTACCATATCCTAATTTTTCAAAGTCTTTCACAAATGAAAAACGATAAATCTTTCCTAAAGTCAAATTAACAGTATCATAACGTTTTGTTTCGGTTATCTCGTATTTCGTTCTAGTTACAGTCTTGTTAGTCTCTGCGAATCGGTAATTTGTGAACGAATTGTAGTACGTTATTGTTTGTGTCGTGATCATGTCTCCTGTAACCGGATCTGTGGATGTAACAGGATTTCCCTCCATAACACTAATATTCGGATCAGAAAACGGTTGAAGTGTTGGGACAACATTGGCTTCAGTACCCGCATGAGTTGGATCTGGAACATACTTAGCATCCCACGGATCAACCAATGTTGGAGTTGGATTATCTTGATAAAAGTAGATCGTATCCACATTACTACCATCAATGCGAGTTGCAATCACCCAACCATTTGTTTTTGAATAATACACTACAACGCGATCGTTGAGTGTTTTATCCATATCCATCCAAGTTCTATCATTCCCTGAAGAACCTGGGTCGATGATCGTTAAACTCACATTGAGTGTAGCAATGGGCGACCCAGTAATTTTAATACCACGCGTTTCCATCAATAACTCTCCTGTGTTAAAAGATGGAACTCGATGAAATTAGAAATAAACGAGATGTAATTTCTACCACCAAGTGTTTCTTTTGTAAATAGATTGTTATCGTTAGATTGTTTACCAAGTGCCACCTTCATAGCAAGTGCAAGTTCCATGTTAAATTCTCGCGTTTTTTCAGGCATCGTATCCCAATACATATTGTTGGTCGCATCAATGTTCTGATATGTTGGATGTATATTTCCAAGATTCAAGACATTGCTAGGATTATCAGCAAGTGGAAATGCGTAAATATACAACCCGGAACCTGCGGCCATAAGCAAGGAACCGTTATTACGAATCCAATCTTCACCGACATCTATGACCACTTGAGCTACTTTTTGTAGAAGCAGATCATAGCTAATGATATTCTTATCAATAACGTAATTATCCGTCAAGGTAACTCGATTACCGTAATATGGAATGAGATAGAATCCGCCATCAACAAACAAATCTGGAAGAACACTTTTCCATACTTCTTCTGATGCCAAACCAAGATCAAGCAATTCTTCTCGAATATAGTCACGCATAGCTGCAGAAGACGGAGAACAACCTTTATACAAAACAGTAAAAGGCATCCGATAGTAAGTAGCCAAACTACTGTTTACATATCGTGAAACATAAGTAGCTAGTCCACTATGATCTTCAGTCTTAATAGCGTTCTGCAGCTGTTCATCTTTAAATCCAGAAGATTCAACAACTGCTGCAATCGTATTTGCAAAATCCATATCCAAAAGTCTAGCTGGATCACAAGGCCAAACAACTTTCACCAGAGTTGATAGAGGATATTCCGCAAGGAATGCCTGTATACCCAACCAAACCTTGAAAGTCAACGTGTCGTTGCCGACAGTAAATTGAAATTGGATGGATTCATAAAAATGAACTGGTGTTCCGTACATTTTGTATCCTGCAAGATCTGTATTTGTTAGTCGGATATCCGACTCTACGGTACCTGCAGATACTTTGATACTTCCAGCAACATAACCAGAAAACGAAGCACTTTGACCCTTCATAACAGTATCAAGCTCGTCAGCTGATACTGACGTTATGTTATTTGTATGTTGTAAGAAGCAATATTCAATAATGTTAAATAGATGTGTTCTGATCGCATCGTCTTTACTGATATTATCGATACCACGAGCATCAGCTTCACTCAGGTAGTTAGGACGAATATGTTTGTAATCGTTCCCATCACCTTTTCTAGTATTGTCGAACTGAAGGATCATACGACCATATGCTGGTTTTCCAAACGGACTACAAACCAAACGAGTATTTTTATCGGACACGGATCGTGGATCAAAAAGTGAAGTGGGGTTAAGAAAATAATTGATCATCTGATCATTAAAAACACCGAGCTGACTCTTACCTATATCTGGGTAAGAGAGCATGGATCCACCACCTACTCCGGCGAATGATCCATCGGAGCAAAATGCATAAATCATAAAGGCCTCCTGATGAGTATTGAAGTCTATTTTAGGCATAGGATGACCTGCTATAGCGGGCAAAAAAGATAGGTAGATCAGGAGAGAATACCCCTCCTGATCTACCTATCACAAATAGTATCCAAAACCTTCTCTAGATCTTCGTTGTTTGGTCATATCCGACTTAATCTTTGAAATCAACATGTCCGTCTTTTGAGACGGGATCTTTTTCTTGAGATTAGAGTCGATTAACCAATATGGATTGCCGTGATTTGGAATGTGAAATGTGAATGTTACCCATGTACCGCTAATGTGTGTATCCTTCAGATCCTCCTCCTGGAAGATGATAGAAATAAACATTTCTGGCTCGTTCCTGATGGAGATCTCTCCTTTCATAGTAGTGTCTGACTTGTGCTTGGATCGCCCAATCCACAATCTCAACATATTCGGGAGTTTCTCCATTTGGAAGTTCTCGCAATCTTCCCCTTGTTTGGTCCACAACTGTATCTGCTTTACACGACACAGTCTGTATCACAGTTTTGAGATTTTTAATATCAGTTCCACACCCTGCTTTCTTAGGAGTAGAAATGATAATCTCATTATCCATTAGCACAGTATCATCCATACCACCCGTGTATGTCGTGATCTTAAATTCAGGATACTTCTCTTTGAACCACTTGTATGCATAATCCACCATCTCTAAGCGTGCGAAGTAGATTAACATCTTCTGACCCTCTTTTCGCTTATTAATGAAATGGATGTTTACAACAGGAAAGACAACTTCATTGAAAAAAGCCCTCAGATACGTGGGCCTTTTTAACAACTCCAGCTCGTATTTCGCGTGGTTGTACCCCCTTGCCTTGACGCACCTTTTTTCGTTCACATTCCCCATAAATGCATAGGTGTAAACATCGATATATTTTTTTCGAAGTTGTTCACCGTAACGCATCTCTGGAGGATAGATCATCTTAAAGATTCGTCGAGTAATGTTAGATGCCGCTGAAAATGTTGCCGTCAAGTAAATGTTGTTGAGAACATTCGAATTAAGGTCAATGATTGTATCAGCATGGAAGTTCAGGTGAACTTCATCCATGATTTTCGTTCCGATACCGAAGTACTTCAAGAACGAAGACCACGATGGTAGATCCTGATAATTGTTCTTCGTATTCACCCACAGACGTATCGTCTCTAGACTACATACGAAGATATCAGGCTTTACTTTACCATCTAACAATCTTGTGATACTATCTATCCCTTGGATCATGTACACTTGTCCTGGTTTTGCATTGGTAAACTGATAAATTGATCGCACCCATTGATCTTGTAGACCAGAGACGATGATCAAACCAGCATAACCTAGTTTCACCAGGGAAGCAATTGATGATACTGTTTTTCCAGAACCAGTTGCTGTTGCCAACCCCTTGCGATGCATATCCTGATTCGTTAAAAAATTGATCACTCCAACCTGTTCTGGTCGAGGAGTGAAAGAATTGATCATGCGAATATTAATCTTCCTTGGTGTTATCAAAGGTTCATTCACGATGTTCAACTCAGCACCAACTTGTTCGAGTTGGTCTACGATCAAAGGTAGTGCATTAATCGGAACATAAAGACGATCTCTTACATAATCCGCGCTAATAAACTTTCTTGTAGGAACCATACGTCTTCCGTATCGGGTCTTCACAAAGTCGTAATCAGTTAGTTTATGATGCGTGATCGCTCTGATGTTCGGAGCCCATGCGTTGTTAGGGTTCACATGGATGATCGCTCTAGTACTACCTCGTTCGATCAGAACTTGGTTGTTGTCCATAGTTGTGTTATAAGTGGTTAAGTACACCAGGGATAATACCCTGGTGTACGCTGTGTTAATCGTTTAGTGAGATCTCGATTAATCCAAGATGCCGAAGAATGGTCCGAATAGACCGATCGGACGTGCAATATTCGAAGTTTGAGGATCATTAAAATAATCCTTAAGTCGTTCGAATGCCAACTCCATCGATACAGTTCTATTACTGATCACATCTTCCAACTTTCCAAATGTCACATGATAGGGATCTGTCACAGTACAGAGTTGATTACTCTGATGGTTGTCGATCACCAAGTTGTGTAGAACAGTTTCGAGGTGGAAGATCGGGATGGATGATTTACGCCAAACGATTTCTGCGAAATCATTCAAGGCATGTGGAACACTTGTATAGTTGCCTATAGTAGCGGTCAGGAACGTCGCTACGCTCTTGGTATACGTGATCATATCATCATTCATGATGATGAACTTGAACACTTCTTGCTTAGCGTCGAATCCTGCCATAGGAACAACCACACCGTCTTCGTCGATTTCCAACTTGTCATAGTTGGATCTCATGTGATCCAAGAACGCTTCACTCAGATATGGTACGAATGCATCATATTCCATCTGGATCGTCTCTACCAACTCACCATCTTTCAACAGTTCAAGATACGACACTTTACTGAATGATTCTGCAATGGGAAGTGTATCCAAGTTCAAATCGACGATAGGACCAAGTGCATCACTTGGGATACGGATCTGATACTTGTGGATATGTTTTCCCCACTTAGGATCAAACAGAATGACGTTGTTGTTCTTGACAAAGTACTTAGCCGCACTTTCTGTCAAATTGTAAGTGAGTGAATTCGTATTGATCAGGTGTTTTGCTGACAATACTTTCTGAGACACAGTCGACGACACCTTAGTGGAACAGAGTAGTCCAATGTGAATATGGTGTGGAAGATACTTGATCAAACGATCTTTCCCATATCCAGCACAATGTTCACACATGCCATCCACATGATTACAACCGAATTGTGACACCATGTTCACAGTTTTTCCAACATACTGATCAATGATGTTCATGTTAGCAAGTTGCACTCTGTGACCACCATCGATGATGATCTTGTGAAGGAAGTTCTTGGCATACTCAGGTTTAATCACCATCGGGATAACGTTGTGATCTGACCCACAACTGCCAGGATGAACAAACTGCACTGTAGAACAACCGAGCCTCATCTTACGTCCAAAATACTGAGACTTCTTGATCACGTCCCGTGAGAAGAAGATCGATTTCTTAGCCGAAAGTGACTCTGTTGCAAATTCCACTGGAGACTTCAGACCACTAAATGATGAGGATGAGATGATGTGTTTTCTCATCGTATCATCAATATCCGAACGAGGACCATACGCCAACAACATCTGCGGGATCTGATTAGTTTTCAGAACACCCGCTTGGATGTAATGATACAATACGTTGTTCGGAGTCTTCACGTCTTTCAAGATCTTCAGAAGTTCTTTTCCATCCTGTCTCAACTGAGCTTCTGCAACTTGCGTACCCCACTTAGGGTCGTACACTTTATCAGCCAGCTCTTTGATTGGGGGGTACATCAGAAGTTGTGTTAAACTCAGACCATCAATCGACGGCATGTATTCACCCAATTCTGTTGTAATGAAGTTATAGATCCTCGATATATTCTGGAAGATCTTGTGAACCATGATCATGTGATCCACATTCGGACGTTCATCCAAGAATCTATCATAGATGATGCTGTAGATTTTGCTACTACTATCGCTGGAGATACTCTTGATATTGAATGTCTCCTTGATCGTAGGCAAGATGCCGAACGACATCATAGGTTCCCAATACAAGATGTTCAGAATAGCCATACGTGTTGGCATCTGAACACTCTTGTTGTCTCCAAGAACCAGTTTACACATCCCACGATCTTGATGTGTCTGACGAAGTTGATCGGCATAACCAGCTTGGGTATACTGATCTGGTGTTAATACAAGCATTATACTTCCTCCTCGACTTCTTCGACCTCGAACCCGACGGCTGCCAGCTGGTGTTTGAAGATCCCGATGTTACTTGCTCCATCAATCATCTCTTCTGTGGATAACCCAAGATCATAGATCCCACTTGGTTTGTCCGCTGTTAAGAGTAGATATTGAAGCCGATCAATCGCTGCAGGAGAATTACTATACGTACACAGTAACCGTACTGCAACTTTTGCTCCACAACACATCGTAAGAATAGCCGTTTCATCTTCACCATAACGGATCGGTGTTTGACCAAACATACTCTGTGCTTTCAAGCTCTTGCTATTTGGTTTAATCGGTGATAAGAACTGGCTCTGATATCCGAACTCGATACAGTTCAACTGATCGATCGGAATCTTACCAAGAAGGTGGATGTACAATTCACCACAAAGTGCTTCCGTACAAGTCTTCACTTGTTTCTTACCACCTTTACCATCTTTGGCATTATAAGTAACTGGAGTCCTCCGAATCCCATACTTCTTTGCCAGACGATCGATCATCTCGGGATTGATGCTATCGCAGAATGGTGGGATCACCATGTAGATCCCATGCTTCTTACAGCTATCCACGAACTCGTCTTCATAGTTCTTGGTTTTCTCACGAACATAATCCGCGAACACAGGTCTTACTTCACGGAGATAGTCGAGAAGATACTCATATTGAGCATCGATCGAACTCCATTGCTGTGTCCACAAATTCCGTACAACCACATCAGAGACATAGTTGATATACTGTTCGTAATACTGACCACCATTTAGACGATTGAACGGAGATGCTCCTGTGATCAAGATGCTAGCGCGAGTTCCATCTTCCATCGTCGGCATATCTTCGTCTTCCCAGATATCTGAGATGACGCCTTTATTACCGGCGTTACCTACCAACTTGTATCCGCGATCAACTTCCCGCTGATAAGCATAAGTGATCTTGACTCGGATAAAGTCAACAGGTTCTTTCTTATTCATCAGGAACATGGATTTACCACCTCTCCAGTAACTCCAGCCTTTACAGCTGGTCACCAGAGTGTTGAATGCAGGGGTGATCTCACGTCCTTCACGTTTCACATTCTCATACACATCTACAATCGCAGACCAATATGCGTGATACTGATCTTGATATTGCATCAACTGAGTGTATGCTGTATCCGCACTCAATTCCGGATACTTTTTGTGATTCGTAAAGATCTCAACATCGATAACAGTTGCGCCAGCTTCTGCTCGATAGAGATCATCGTGAAACTCTTCTGCGTGACGGAGTTTTTCATCTGTCATATCAGTCAAGAAAGAACTCTTGTTCTGTTTCCGGAACCCGATCAAGATACCATCCTCACGAATCTGTTCACCGATTTCTGGGAACGTTTTATATTCGTTCTCTCCACCATAGAGATTCAGAGGGATATCGTCGATTTTAACATCGATCGTCACACTATCAATCACAGTGTGCGTAAGTTGTTTTTGCAGACTTCTGCTAATTACGAATGCGTCTTCTGTGGTAGCCCACAGAGGAAGATACGCAACTCGTGCATTAACTCCCATCTTGTACAATCCATCTTCGTGATTCGGAGATGTGACAAATTTGGTTGTTTGACTAACCAATCGTCCTTCTTGCAGTTGATCAAAGTTCATTTGTTTATTGATATATCCGAAGCCGCTATACAGTTCCGTATAACTGTCAACTTCAAAATATCCTACTTTCCCATCTTCTGCTCCGATGTAGATGACGGTAAGACTTGGATTGTTTTTGATATTCTGTAAGCCTGCGTTGACTCTGAACTTCGGGATCACTGCAACAATCTGCACATCTTGATCTCGAGTACTTTTGTCAAATTCGTACTTACCGATTTTCGTCTCATAGCCAGACTGGATCCTTGCGGTCTGACAGCCATCCACCACCATCATCTGCGGGGCATTTGAGGAGAGCATTCTTTATGTTCAACCGAGTGCGTTACTTCTCGGCCCGCAGCATTACCTGCTCCGCTTATAGATTTGCTATAAGAACAGACTATATCTCACTCCTTATGTGAATAAGGAGAACCTCCATTTCCACCCACTTGGGTGTACATTTAGTCGTTGATCTTTCTTCTCTGTGAGAAGCTTAGAAGCTGATTTCCCATTCTTCGTTATCGTACGATAACGATATCCCTTAGCACCGTATTGCTACACACGGCTTTTATTTCAGCATAGGACATCCTAATCATTCTTTCTGTCTTTCGACTGCGTTCACGTTTACTCTTACGAGTTACGTTGTAGCTGATTAGGCTTTAGTGGATCCCAGACCGTTAGAAGGTTGATTTCACCACTACATTACTGTAATAGCGCCCAATGTTGTTTAGGCCACGTTGCGAACTGATGAACTGTAAGAAAGGCGACAGGAGCGCAGGCGATCCTGTCAATTCTGGTCTTACATTCAAATCCGATACAAATTGTGATGTCTTCACATTCGATTCCTCCTAGTTTGGTGTTATAGTTTCCAATGTTATGACTCTACTTACTTAGATAGTAATATATACTCAAAAGGGAGATGAAACCATTATGCCGTCTACATTGAGAGAAATGTTCGAAGAACAAGTCGACCAGTATTCCAGTGAAGATCAAAACTGGGTACAATTCGTAAGAGATCATTTTCAATATCTCAGGAATACAGCTCAAGAAACAGCTTTAGATGTTTATAGACACAATACGATGAAATATCGACTGGAAGATTTTCTAGAAGATCAACTTAAGATGCCACGATCTACAGCTTGGATCGTACTTTTGATAAATCAAATGAATAGTAACGTAGACTTTCGTGAACTATCTTCGATACTTATTCCAGATATGCGTGTAGTACAGTATCTGAGGAACACGTATGATACTGTTAAAGCCAATCAAGATAACATGGATTGATTATTAGTGAAGGTAAGGATACACACCCTTACCTTCACTAAATTATTCTTATTTAGCAATCGACTTATAGAGAAAATTCTGATACGCTCTAATAAACAACGGATACGTCCAGAACGTGTTATATCTACGATCAAGCTCTCGAATCGTAGATTTAGTTACACGAAATTCCTCTAATGATCTCAAACAACGTTCTCTATATTCATCCATAACAGCAGATCCGTATTTAATGATACACTCTGCCGTGAATACAGCGATACGATGCCCTGTTTTATAAACAGGGCTTTTCGAACCAAACAGATATTCCACACGACGGATACCTTGTTGAGCATTCAACGATGTGGGATCTAGTAATGCGATATTTTCACAGACATTATCATTCACTTCTGAAGAACGATCTTGATTACGTCTATGCAACTGACATTCCAAATTGTAAAAATACAAAAAATCATTGAAAATTTGATCATCTAACTGAGGAGTTAAATGAGATCTTTTGAAAAACAACATATCGTATCTTCCTTCATTTAATCTCTCTAAGTGATACATTAGATCTAGCAGAACCGTGATATGGGAGATCCAGCACGTATGTATCACTACATTTTTTGATCTTCCATCGACTAGTTGAAGCTGTGAGTAATGTAGAACCTGTAATAAGAGTATCGTTAAGTATGGTTGTTACTGTTCTTGTGGTCTGGTTACGTATAGCAGTCGTTGAATTTACAATATCAGTTGTGGCCGTCGTAACAGTTCTTGTTCCTTGATTGTGTATCGCTGCCATAGGAGTATTTGTTGTAATATTCTCCAATACAGTGAGTGTGTAGTTTTCTGACACAGCGATACCAACGTTCTGACCGTAATTGAATGTAGCGTTCTTTAAACCTCTATGATGAAGAACATCCATCATCGTAGTACCAACAGCACCTTTAAACGAAGAAGTTGTAGTACCATCCACATGTGTTACTAGATTACCACCAACGAAGATCTCTAGATTCTTAGGAACATGTATCGCCATGTTCTTGTCTTCCATCGTTATCGATGTACCAGCAGCATTTTCCAATTTGATACGTCCACGACACCCAGGTATCGGTTGAGACTCTAGCTTGATAGAGTTTGATGGGATACTAGGATCGTCGATCGATTGATCCCATATTTCAACACTTCTTGAATTCGCATCAATCTTGAAGAAATACCGCCAAGCTTCTCCATCAGACGCGGATGTAGACATCACAATGTGCTTATGATACTTCGTATCGATCTCAAAGAAATACGAATTATCATCTGTAATGCTAGCTTGTTTACTTTCGATATCCTTACCAACAACGGTAGATTTGTTCGTGATCGCTTGATCTAGTGCTGAGAATCGAATCTGTTCAAACGTACGTAGATAATCATCACGCTCTAATGGTAACCAGAAGAATCGATCATCTGTTGCGAAATTAAGAACGAGAACTTGCTGATTCTTATACATTGTTGGTACAGTACGTGATGTGAGAACACCGAGATATTCAGCTGTAATAGTAGTTGCTGTTTTTACATTAACAGATTCTTTTTGATTCGTCATCACGTTAGTTATTTCAACAATATGCGTAGCTGTTTCAGGAGTAATATCTCCTGTTAAAGTCGGTAGATATTCAGGTACGTATACGTGAAAAGTTCTTTGATTTCTGTAACCTGTAGATTCAGCTAAGTAGCCGATAAACACTCTCCACCGATCAGACATAGGTGATGCCATAACTATAATCCTCCTACTGAAATATAAGTCGTATAGGATCATATCCGTAACAAAAGAAGAACTACAGAAGGAGCTGATACTCCTTCTGTAGTTCTACATACACCAAATACAAGTTAATACTCAAAGTACAGATCAGACTGTGATCACACTTCAGTGCTGTTTGGAGGGTTAACCGGACAAACGCCAGTGTCAGTCTTAGACCCGTTCGTTTCGAGCATCGTGAGATAGAAACGGACTTTAGGTTGTGCATCAACTTCATTGTTCTCGGCTTTTTTCTTGTACCAAGCAGGGATAGCAGTTGGCGGTACATTGATATCAATGTACCCCATGCCGTCATCCACACCTGTGGTTCCTTTAAGGCCAAATTCAGTCATCCAGGCGGAATTGATCTTTCGACCTTCTACGATCTCTTCAAATTCAAGAGCCCATTTCTTTTTAGTGATGTCAGATACATCTTGATCCAACATCTGTCCAAGGAGTCGATGAAGACGTTCCTTGGAAGTGAGATTGCGGTCTACCGCACGCTTTACAGCCACAACAACCTCCTTGGTTAATTATTGATGGTTCTGTTGATTACTCGATGTTTCCCATTGTCCAAACATCTTGGACAAAGTAGACGAGTATAATGTTGATTACCTTGCACGATAGCAAGATACTGTTCTTTACAGTGTGAGCAATACATCCTACCACAACTGTCACACACATATTGCGGATCAGTTGAATCAATAGGTTTACCACACTGTGAACATGTAGTTTGATGTTCAGTATGCATCATTAGTCCTTCTTAACGATTTCAAGAAGATCAGAGAGAAGCGCATTGATCGCTTCATTTTCTTTGAGTCTACGAACTGCTGAAACATTACCATTCATCTTGTCTTGTAGATTGTCATATAAACGCTCTACTTCAGGACGACGTTCAACGTTCGCAAAAATCTTCAGTAATTCTTCACGAACGATTTTCCTCACAGTAAATTCATCAATCATACTCACTTCTCCTTGATCGTCCAGATCTTCGAGTTCTTGAAACACGGCTCCATCGGAAGATCCGTGGATGTTTGTTTCTTATTCAAAAGGATCTGAACACGTTTCTTTGTCATCAGGAATCTAAGACTCTTCAGATAGATGTGTTTCACAACACATCGTACCAAAATATCAGATGACACTGTAAACCCAATCGATTCATCGAGTTTAAACAATCCGATATAGTGGGTCGTTCCGAGAAGTAATCGATTGTACTTCGATCCGTTAGTGACCAACTCCAATGTGACCGTGTTGGGATCATTGGTATTTGTAGTTACCAAGACGAATCCTTCTCCTTGGTCTACTTTATCACCAACATACACAACATCTGTTTTCACACCTGTAGCCATCAAATTAGATCTCTTAGAGAACTCGGTATATCGTGCCGTTCGAACACGACCACTTTTTTCGATGACCGTGAACTCATCACCAACAGGATAACAACTGTAGTTATCGTCGTCGATATACTGAGTTTCATTGACTCGATAAATCGTATTCTCTGTGTGATTCACGATGATGGTGTGATGTGCAAAATACGGTGTAACTCTGAACGCATCACATTGAAATTCCTTCTGCAGATCGTAGTCTTTCGACAAGAACTGCGGAGGGATATTCGGATATGGTGTCCCACTCAAATACGGGATCTTCTTGTGTTTCGTTGTTGGATAAATCATGATTTCGATATCACGAGATTCCCAACGACTCACAAGAGACGAAAGTTCAGATAGATCCTTGGCTTGTATTACACCAGAACCAACTACTTTCAGAGCGCACGTGAACCGATTAAACTCGGTTTTACGTACACACTTCTTTCCGTATTTCTCTTTGATCTTAAGAACCTGCTCACTGACGATCTCGTCTACTCTTCCGAACTGATGCTGAAGATCGTTGATGCGTTTCTTCACATCTTCTACTTTAGCGACCAATTCAGCCTTACCCTGATGTGTGATCTGATGCATCTGTAGTTTCGAAAGGAACTTCGCTTGGTACTGAGACAATCCAAACGCTTGACACAACGGTTTGATCGTTGCTTCTTTGTTCTCCGCTTCTTTAAAGATACGAAGAACTTTGTTCGTGTTGTCGGCGATCACAACCAGTGCAGTCAATTCACGATACTCGTTGAAGAGATCCACATTAGTCTGTTTCAGATCAGATACGATCGATGCAGTGCGCATCTGATACCAAGCATCCAACAGTGTGATCGGATCCATGCAAAGAAGCTTCCCTTCGTGATTGCAGAAGTTCCAAATAGGAGCTCGAGACATCGTGAACCGTACAGTCTTCTTCAATGTATCCAATACTTCGAATGGATCTCCACCTCTCTTCAGAGGAAGTTCAACATCACCCATCATCTTACCAGTGGTAAGATCGAGTACTTCAGTGAAGTTCGATGTAACGAAAGATGCTTTCTTGGTGAGTTGACCAAGCGGTTGTTTTACGCACTTGGAGAAATCCTGACCAAATGGAATGGTTCGAATGTTGATCTTGTTAGGATGCAACTCCATCACACCGCACGATACCAGTGATGTATCGAACTTACCTTCGCTGTAATCCTGCAGCAACTCTTGTTCATTCAGGATCAATCCAGCTACCGGATAATCAGGGATCAAGTATTTCGCATACTCTTTATAAGCGGTAGTTGCGCTGATCGAGTTGTGATGTCGCAAGTTGATATACTTCAACACAAGATCGCAGACTGAATTCAAATTCAAGTGTGGGAGTACGGATCGAAATCCGATCGCGATACCCTGAGATCCTGTAAGTAATGCCATCGGGATCACTGGTATCAGATAAGCTGGTTCCACTCCTTTACCAGTTTCTCTTGGAACATACACCAACGTTTTCTGATTGGTATAGTTGAAATACACATCTCTGGCGAACTCAGCGCTGGTTACGTCAAGATAACGAGGTGCTGCTGGATCACCACCACCATACGCACCAATATTACCTTCGCTATAAACAAGAGGCTGACATTGATTGAACGGTTGCGCTAGTCTGATCACTGCATCGTAGATACCACTATCACCGTGTGGGTGATATTGATGCATGCAATCGCCAACAACAGCTGCTCCTTTGATACGATCTGTACTATCTCCGATCGTAACTAAAATACGCCGATGGACCAATCTTAATCCATCAATATAGTTGGGTAATGCTTCCAGGATGGTGTATTTTCCATACTGTTCCATGTTCATCACAGAAGCATCACTTGCTGATATTTCACTTCTGAAATCTGTTTCCATCGTAACTCCTAGGGTATTTGTGTTCTTGTATACTGTGACTTTGTCCTATAGAGTTATATATACCTGAAACCAAGAAGAAACTAGTAACACTAGACATTACTTAAGAATATCTAGTTGAGATGGATATCCATCTCAACTAGATACATGAATATAAATCAGTATGTGGTCGCCCAAAGCGATGTAGTACTCAAAACGTTATTTGAGGGGTCCACCACATACTGATCATTCCATCATTTGAGTTATGAATTTTCACTTGGTATAGTAATACCGAGTGATTATTTAAAACATTTAAATGTGATCAACCAGTTCACATTCACGAAGCAAATCATCGATGTTTGGAATAGTTGGTTTCAACTGATCATACATCGCTTTAAAGATTGGGTCATTCATCGTAAAGTCTCTAGCGAGATACAGAAATTCTTTCTGTTTATCTGTGAGATTGTTCTTCAGAGTATCCCACAGACCAAGCTCCATGAGCTTCTGAGCAACTTTATACTTACTAAAGATGATACGATCTAGAGGAACTACAGGTGTTGGAAGTTCCGGAAGTGTATCAACCTTTTCATACCCTTTTAGTTGCATAGCAGTAGGACCCATGCTCGGGCCATACCACACATCGTAATTTGTTTTGTCTTCATTCCACTTGATGTAAGGCATTTTAGTTCTCCGACATAAGTTTAATTTCGTCAGGCGTCATAACTGTGTTAAACACAGCTCCGTAATGTATCAAAAATCCATAAGGTTCATAGTTAATTGTGGATCCTGCTCCGAATCGACAAGTTCCATAATCTCCACTATATCGCAAACCCTTAGACAGCTCATTGCGAGTTTCAGACCATCCATGCGCACTCCCTATTAGATCACCATTAAAATACAAGCAACAAGTTTTCGTTGCTTGATCACATGTATATGCAAGTGTAAATTGACTAGACTGCACTATAGAGTCGAGTTCTGCTCCAGTATATGATTTGTTGATTCCGACAGGTTCAAGCCCATCTGGATCGTAACTACCACTATTTTCAGCATGTGATGAAACATACATCGTACCAAACACATCGTAACCATATTTGAGTGGACTAGTGACTATTTTCTCAATACCAACCGACAAAGCTGTTGTACCATTTTTAAAAGTTATATTAGAACTATCCACATACGGTCTATCGGCAGTGAATCCAAATACAGTAGTACCTGAGAACCGATCGCGTGGTATACGACCCATACGCATAACGACCGTGTGATTTGGAGTCATACCGCGTATATCAAGATTACTAGCGATATAAGCGTCATCTCCAGGTGATACGCGTCTAGACCCTGTGTTAAATGTTTGTTGGTGATCAAATACATCATTGGAACCAAACTTCGTTAACGTCAACAAACCATCCTTAATATCGGTGGAACCGGTTGCACTACCAGGAATCGGAAATACCTGATTATTCATAGGAGAAAACACACTCCCACGATTATCAGGAAATACAGACCACAAACAATCCGGTTGGCGTACTCGAGCCCTTATATAATCCATAACAGGCATATCAACTACACCTCCAATCAATCACTATCGCAGTTATGAGCTCACCATCATCAACCAGTCCATCCGTAGCAGCTAACTCAGTAGTTGAATCTCTGGATATAGTAATATCACTACCGGTTAGTGGTGTTGATAATTTCAATGTGCTATGCAAGATGATTCCAGCACCAGCTCCTATCTTAAACGACTCACTAACAGGAACAGCTGCGACACCAAGACCACCCACATTCGCTACACCGCTACAAGTCACTTTCAAATATACAGTTCCATTGTAACTACTAGCCGGTGTTATCCATAGGTCGATCGTTGTTATGGGTTGAATGTATGTCCCAGAGAATACCATAGAATTAGTTGCATCTAGATAAGCTACTGTACCGTAGGTGCTATTTGCAAATGTTCGATTGATAAATGGTCTTTCAGAACTAGACCCTCCACCAAGCGATTGTTCTGTTCCGTCCTTATCATAGACTTTTAATCCATCTGACGTTGCACTAAGCATGAGATGTCCGTCTAGTGCTTTCTTAGAGATCGGGGAATCTACGATGAGAAGATTCAAAGATGCTTGATCTTTCATATAACTATTATCTCCCATTCCGAGCAATATTACAACGGATGCTCGGTTCCCTACCCCTCGATAGTACTGATATCGGGGGGGGGTAAAACTCCACCCGACATATATACAATACGTGTATTTATAACATCAATTATTGCTGATACTAAATAGTGTATCCACTTGGAAGGATCTATCTTCCAAGTGGATACAACATATTCAAAATCAATGATTCACTGCTTATTTCTGAGCTTTGTTGATGGCATCAAGTAGATTTCTAGATGATGTTGTTGTAAATCTAACGATACTCTTCACAAACGCGATAGCATCTTTAAAACAATCGATTTCTTCGTTTAGATCGAAGCCACTTGCCATGGCTTCAATATTATCCAGTCGTGTGGTCATTAGTAGACTATCAAATTTTTTTTGCATCTTTTCCATTTTTTCAAAGAAATTAAGATGTATATCACAAAGGGTCGTCACATCAGAAGACGACCGTATTTCAGTTGACTTTTCGTTAGATAGTTCTTTCTCTACAGCTGATTTATGATCGTCATAACTCTTCTTAAGAGTAAGCTTGTTGGCTCCGCTATCGCTCCAAACATCAACAATAATCTTATCAATAGTTTTATCAATAGCGGTCATCGTACTACTCGATATCGTTTTCGCATAAAACGGATACTTCAGCTCTTTAGATGCACTCTTCATCCGAATCAAACCTTGTTTGACTCTACCAGCAGCAGTGAACCACTTCTTCAGCCAATCAACGAACTTCTCCCATAGTTCTTTAATCGTTTTCCAGATCCTAGCAAACAATCCCTGCTTCTTCTCTTCCACTTCCTTACCGGCACCGTCAGTTTGATCGTTTTCCATAGAAGAGAAGTTCTCACCGTACAACTGAACGATGCTCTGAGTAACTCCACACTGTTTAATCACTTGATGGATTGATTCCAGACTGTGATATGTATGGAGAAGTACACCTACTTTTTCCAAACTATCTCGAAGTGCATCTTCAGCTTCGATTAGTTGGATCTGATCGGCAAATGCATCAACGATCGTACGTTGGGGTTGAACAACACCCAATCCTTCTAATGCAAGACGCATATTAAATCTCCTTAACCCCAGAACATGATTACTATCGGAGGTGGAGGATAAGCCCTTCCGATAGGTATATACAGCACACTACATAGGATCGTTAGTGATTGATATCGAATGTACCGTGTTTACCTTCACGGTCGTTACCAGTTGCTCGTAATTGATTGATAATAGCTCGTAAGCGAGAAGCTGCTTGTTCTACACTCCCAAACACCTTCTCCATATCAGTTAAGATTCTCGTGAGACATGTGTGTATGCTTCTAACAGTCTCTAACATCGCTTGACATGCAGCTGCAAAATTACGCAAATACGTCTTAAAATCAGTTTGTTCCGTTTGCGTTTGTAAACTCTGAATGTGTTCGAGTACACGTATATTCACGAGCGACTTACCACTCAATCGTTTGGCAGCAGTTGACAGAGTACGAGTCACAGATGTTATTTGAGCTTCGAGATCATGATAATCGTTAACAACCTGATCTACAGAACGAGCTGTATCCCAACCGCTATCAATCGGACCACGTTCCAACCGATTCTCATTCAACTCTGTTATCGCATTGTGTAACGTGGTTAAATCGTCTCCTAGTCTATCGACAATCGTTTGTAACTCATCAGTCTTTTTAGTTACATCACAAGAATAAACACCATTCATGATGTTATCGACCTCTACAGAGGTAAACGCGTTTGCTTGATCTAAACTACGACTTACATCACGTTCGATCGTACGCATGATGTCTCGAATGCACGATAATCTGCTTTGCAGTGCTGAAAATATAACGTGACTCTTAGGGTTAATTTCACCCTTAGTGTTATACACATCATCACTATCATCAATTTTCATCGCCTGAGTAAACACGGGTGGGATAGATATTGGATTCACAGCTTCCTGGCTTATCGTGAAGTTATTCATGTATTTGTCATAAATATCACGATGCTTCATGATGAACGCTCTGTTTTCATCCAACTTATCGGTTCTCTTCTTAGAGAACCACTTCTTGATATGTTCGGAGATCCAAGTACAGATCTTCTTAAAATATTCACCCAGATTACGGATGAACTTCACAACAAGATCCCAAGCACTCGCCAACAACCCTTCATATGAAGGTGTAATGTTTGCATTCACAAGGGCATCCGTTACTTGTTGGATAAGCAATGCTTCTCCAGCTCCAGATGGTTGTAGAGGATGTTCATATACGGGTACCAACTCTACAACATTATTCAAAGCCAGCGCAAGCATATAACATTCATGTTGAGTCTGATACAACTCAGATATCATCAAATCGTAATCCATATTCATAACGTTCTCCTTATATTTGAGGTCATAGCATGCTAAGGCAAGGCTGCATCTTCGGAGAAAGAAAAAGAAGCAAAAAGAAAGAGAGTAGAGCTCATACTCTACTCTCTTCTCTATACTCTAAATAATATGGTTATCTAACCCCCCTAGAACCCCCCGGTAGGGTTTGGGGCGTAGCCCTACACTTATGATGTTAAGGATGGAGGGTAGGGGAGATCTGATCATACACTGGATCTATCTCTAACCAATTCAAGATATCTATATCTTCGATTGATTAGAGGATAGATCTGACAGGCTACGCTGGTGGATCTCCCCTACCCATCTCTGGATAGATACTCTTATGGTATTCCCGTTCGCTTCACGTACGTTACGCTCACTCAAATAATATAGTTGTAGCAATATTTAATTACAGGGTAGAAAAGTACTAATTGGTAAAGTAACTATATTTATTAATAAAGCAAAATGAGAAGAGTAGAGAGGGTGTATCTCTCTACTCTTCTCATGTAGGATCTTCTACGTTGATGAAACTATCTGATCAGAGATCGTTCATACGTTGTAAGACGTCGTACAGACGGTTGTTGTATTCAGCTAACCTTCTGGTGTAGGTTCTCATCTCTTCAGGGAGGTTCCTAACATCCCTCTGGATCAGACGGATCCTTGCCTCCATGTTAAGATGAATGTCACTTAATGCAGCAGTCAATGACCTGAACTTATCGATCGTTGACTGCATCTCTGCATAAGCCTGTCTGGAAGACTCGATACCACTCTCCATGATCGTCTTCTGGTTCATCAGGTAACGTAGATATTCACGACAGTCTTCGATCGCACACGCTGTATATCCAATCAACTGACAGGACACCACGACAGGTGTATGACCTTGGGGTTTGTACACCTTTGTTTGTACGTGGATATCGTAGACGTTCTCGATATCCACAATCGACATCAGGTGTACAGTTACCAGGAAGTTGTTCTCCACTTCGGATGTATAGAGCATCCCTCCATGGTGGACATATCCATCGTTGAATACTTGTTTGGCCGTATGGGTTAATACCTCCAGATAACTCCCATCGTTCTTGGGATAGCCTTCTGGGAAGACCACACATTTGTGTTCCTCATCCCATCTTAACAGATCGATCTTGTCTTCAGGGAAAACATACGTTGTATTCATCAGGTGTTGAACCTTGTTCAACATTGATGTGATCAGTTCGTTCTGTTCCATGTTAAATGTATACTCCTTCTATTTGTGTGTTGGTTGTAGTTTGGAGAACTCGATCTATAATCCATAGAAAGCCTGATACTTCGGTGAGTAGTAGGCTTTCACTGCACGCTCCCCATGCTTCTCTAGATTAAGATGTTATTTCAATACCATCTCCTCAAGTTGATGTAGTTCGTTGTTTAATTGTTTAGTGTAATCTACCAACTCGTTTTTGTGTGTATCGTCCATGATCTGACAGATCGTTGTATCCAATCGATGGTGGATCTCATGAAGACGATGTATCGACATGAGGATTTTGGAAATTAGCGATCTTACATCGTCTTTCATACTCTCCTTTTGATTAAGGAGATAATGGATGTACATCTTGTAATCCTTCCGTGTATTCTCCTTACAGGAGATACATCTTAATATACATTTTACGATCACAGGTTCAGTTCCTTGTGGTTGATACGTTTTCGTATCAACTTTGATATCGTAAGTATCCTCTATGGTTGTGATCTTGATCGTATGTGTAACGATGGTGAAATCACCATCACGCTTCATAGGAAGCATGTTAAGATGATGGATAAGAGCATCATTAAACACACGGTCTATGTTTTGAGTTAAGGTGCCAAGATAACACCCTTTGTTAGTAGGATGATCTTCTGGATAGATCCAAGATCTACCATCTTCATCCCAAATTAACGATGATACTTTGTCTTCAGGGAAGACGTACGTTGTTTCCATCAGGTGTTGGATCTCGTCTAACATCGATGTTACTTGTTGCTTGTTCATACTTGTGTGATTCCTTTCATTAATTGTGTGTTGGTTGTAGTTTGGAGAACTCGATCTGTCCTCCGTAGAATGCGTTGTACTTCGGTAAATGGTAGGCTTTAGTAGCTCTCTTCCCATGTAGTTCCCACCAACAACCTCGTATCCACATCTTCGTAGAACAGGTATCGGTGAAAGATACATAAGACCAGTGATTACTGATCCTCAGTAACTTCTCCTTGAACATATCCACGTAGTAGATGCTGAGGTTGTCCGTATTACAGCTGACGTATTTCAATATCCATCTTCTCTTATGATAGAAGATGGAGGATGGGACTCGTTCCTTGATTATGGTAGCATTTACGCTTCTCATATCAAGAGGTTTTAGTTTGTAGAGGACGTCAAAAACGACGTCGTGTTCTACTGAGTAGAAGTACCCTAATGACTGGTACGCATAGTTATTCTCTGTGTATTTCACATGTGCTCTTCTCCGTGTTGGTATTGATGGGTTTACCGATCGACTTACTTGCATGTATAGCTGAACGCATTTTCATACACAGCGTAGTTAAGTCGATCGGTTGAAACGTCTGACCTCTCATCCAGCGGATGAAAGTCATTTCCTTCCAGACAATGATCGCGCAACCATTGTCTTCATTTGTGTACAAGACACGATTTTTCATAGAACCCCCTTGTTGGCATTCGTGATATATTAAGAGTGATTCACGCAATAACGACGATCTATACCAACCAGTCGTTAGGACACTTCTGGTTGGTATAGTTGTTCTCTGTGTGTTTCACATGTTACACACTCCTCACCTGGCACCTACATGTTTGATCGACATGCAAGTAGTATAGGTCACCTCTTCAGAGACCCGTTCGAACTTCTTAGCTTGGGGATACCGTATATACAGTATCCCTTTCCACTTGATGATGGTTGTTCCATCTTCACCTTTGTACAATACTCTGTTGGTCATGTTTGAATATCCCTCCTTGGGTTGACGTGTTGGTGGATATAACTTGTTAGCGGCTGTGATATATTAAGAGTGACGCATACAACAACGACGATCTACACTGACCAGACCAGACATCAGGGTAGAATAGAGAATATCATTAAGCGCTTACTGAGCGCTTCTGGAAGAGTTGTTTTCTCAAGTTCTTCAGATATGCTTCTTTTGCCTTAAGACGAGTCATGACCTCGTCCATGTGCTGAGAAGCACTCTTACTCGTATTAGCGTAAGAGAACGCCATATCGATCACCTCCAGTCTAACCGTTCAATTGAGAATGAACGGATAAGTTCGGTTAGATCAGATCTGTATGTTGTTGTATGAGTCACTTAAAATCAAAAGAGTGATAGTAGTTGCTACGATGGTTGTTGACCAAACAAGACATCAACAGCCAAGTTCGTTGGTTATTTCTGCGGATGTTTGACGATCCACTTTCTCCAGTCTAATTTGGACTGGTTGGGATGTCTTTGCATCACAGATTGCATGTATTCTGAAGCAGTGGGTGGTACCAGAACTTCAGTATGTTTAGCATCGATATATACAAATGCCATAGAACTCACCTCCTTTCTATCACAAACAGGGAACTGTCTTTATGATGCAACAGGTTGGAGCATGTCTGTAATACAACTCCTATCACTCGTCTCATCGAAAAAGAGATAGCTAAGGGATGACGGAGTCGACTCCGTCATCCCTTAGCTAATTATCACTTGGCTTTGTTCCAGAGGTTGGACTCAGCCTGCCGACGTTTAATAAGTCCCGGTGCGATATCGTAAACGATCTTACCATTCTTGTCCTTTACGACTTTATCTTTGACTCTCTTCACTTTGTTCCATCTCTTGATCTCAGAGGGAACCGAACCATACTGACGCTGGTTTAGTTTCTTGAGAAGAGTGGACGAAGCAAAGTTCGCCATGCCCACATTGTAAGTGAATACAACGAGCGCAGCTTTCTGATTGCCTGCCAGCGGGACTTTAACCTGTGTATCGATGTATCCACCGATACTGGTTACATATCCGTCCAGAATACGGTTCGCTTCCTCTTCGGTCATGTGACCACGAGCAACGAGGTTCTTATCATTGAACCCCCAGCCGATGGCTTTCTTGTTGACGTCGGCGTAAGGGGTTGGCCTGAATGTTTCGAATTGTCTGATCAATTCAGTTGCTGATGCCTTCCAGTCTTGCGAGAAGACGTTGATGGTGATGGTGACGAGAGTGATGATGAGAGCGACGATGTGTTTCATAAGTAACTCCTTTTGTTTGTTATAATGCCTGGATACGAAGATCCAGTTGTTTGATTGTTGTGTCTTTTAGCTCTTGTGGAAGAGCTGTTTATGGTTCTTAACTTGGTCTCTGATGCGTGTTAACGTATCCAGAGCAAGCTCTCTGCTCGTATGCTCTACAGCATACGCGTCTGCTTCTAACTCCCAAGCATCATTGATTGCAACAACATCTGTTCCAACTTGGGTTAATGCTGCTGCAATATGACCACATTTGATGTGGCCAAGTTCATGACACTTAATGAATTCGTTGCTAATTGCATTTTCTGTAAATGCAACAATGTCCTCCGTTACCGCAAACGCCTGTGGTATCTCCGGAATAGTATTCATGGACATCTCAAGCATTTGCAAGGAATACGCTAAATCTTGATGCTCTTCACAATATTGTGTGAAGGTATCGTAATCGTTACAATTAACAACGTCTGTTGTGTTGTTTTGATATTAAGGACGCATGCGTTCATTTTCGTTCTCCTGTGTTAATTGGTTACTATATTCACAAGAGTTATATATATTCGAAATCTTTTGAACAACACTGCATACGGTATATCTAGGTATGGGATAACTACCCATACCTAGATATACGCTGTAATATCATTTGATTTGGAACTTTTTATTACCTTGACTTCTAAGATATCGAATCACCTCCAAGGCCAATGCGATCTTTTCTCTAGAGAAGTTTAATCTTAAAGAAGATTTTAGTTTGATTACGAACTCAGGTGACCATTCGGCTTTAGGTGTAGACGTTATCCGGTTGTCATCTTCTGAAAACAGATCTTTCTCATGTTCTTTAAAGATGCGATTAGCTTTATCTGCAACCTTTAAAGCCAACATCGGTTCACGATGTGCATCTTCATCCAAGTACCCGATAATCGCTGCTTTAGCTCCGTTGGTATCGAGTGCATCGATAGCTCGTTTCAGATACTCATTAAACTCTTTGTTATTATCACTGGCTTCGCGAGATTCTTTCTGTGAGAACTTCTTGTTGAAAGCTTCCAGTCTGTTCTTAATAAGAACAGTACCTTTAGCAGCTTCTTTCGAACAATCACCAACGACATTCATAACAGTGCCAGCTTGTTTGATTGTGTTCTGCGCAATTTTAAGCTGATCAATATCACTCTTCTTTTCAGCACGTTCTTTGAGCTTTTCAGGAATAGTACGGAGACTATTTACAATGTTCTCACCTTTCTCACACATCTCCTGAAGGGCTTTTGACATCTCAGTCGATTCGTTGATGAACTTTTCGTCCACTGGCTTCTTGGATGATCCATGTCCCATTATCACATTGTTAAGCTCAGTCGCAAGCTCACCACCGTGCTTCTTGACTTTAGAAGCTTCTTCATCATTCATCGAACGAATCATATCGATGTTCGCTTTAGCGCAGATGTTTTGATCAAAGTCAGATTTCACTTTCTGAATATTGGTGTTGGTGAACGATTCGGCAACTGTAGTTGGATCGCTATCCGATACATTACCATCTGCTTTGAATGGATGTTTCTTGATATTTTCTTTGGCTTTCTTCGCTTCTTCTTCAACACTCTTACCTGCTTTATTTGTCAACCCAAAGAGGCGCTTGAAGAAGTTCTTGATCTTCGTCCACAACTCCTGGAACCATTTCACAACAGCGCCCCAACCTTGCGAGATGGTCTCACCGAGACCTTCCATCGTGAGTGAAATGTTGTTTTGTCCATAAAGGTATTGGATCGTTTCAGTACTTCCAGATTGTTTGATTACATCCTGGATCTGGATCAGATGATCCATCGTGGTGATGCAATCTACCAAACAATTGTACGCCTCCCGAGTAACGTCATAAGCTGACTCCATAGAGATATAAGCATCTAGGAGCTCTTCGTTGCTTACACTATTGAGTTTCTGTGGGATATACAGGTGTTCTAATCCGAGGTTCATTAGTACCCATGCTTCGGACACCCCTTCCTTCAGGTAGGGGAGGAGAAGCATCCTTTCTTGTTAGTTACTATTTTTATGAATGTAATTAAACACAGGATCTTCTCCCATGATAACTACAACTTACAAGTTCCGGTTGTATCCAACTAAAGATCAACAGGAACAACTATGGAAGTGGTCAAGGGCTCTCAACGATCTCTACAACCACTTCCTATCTCTTCAAAAACAACAGGTAACCAAAAGACTACCTATCCTGAGAAGGTTCGATACTCACAATCTCATACCGAAGTTGAAACATGAGATCGAACATCTCAACGAAGTCTACTCAGATGCCAGGCAAGCTTGTTCGGATCGGGTTGCGACTTGTATGATCCTCTGGCAAAGAGGTCATATCAAGTTCCCTAAGTTTCGTTCGGGTTACCAGTTCTTCAATATCACATACCCAGACTTCAACAAATCTTGTAAGCTCACCGGTTCTTACTTCACTGGAGGTAAACTCACTCCGATCAAAGTTAATATCCACCGTGAAATACAAGGTACGATCAAAACAGCTACGATCCACTGTGATGAACGTGGTAAGTGGTGGGTACTGCTTACAGCAGTACAACCTATCATTCAACTACAGAAGTTCAACATGGATCGTACCGTAGGGATCGATCTGGGTTGTAATCATCTCTTAGCTACGTCGGATGGTTACACCATCCAATCTCCGAAGTTCCTCAAAAAGATCTCGGATGCGATATCCGATATCCAAACAAGGATCGATACCTATCATAAACCTATAGGTTCTAAGAAAGATGGAACTTACCACATGTCGCGTAAGTGTCGGCATCTAAAACGAACCATCCGTAAGTTATATGGTAAACGAAATCGTATGATGAAGAACTTCCTCCATACCAGATCTCGTAGGATCGTAGATCACTACGATGTCGTGGTAGTGGAGAATCTAAGAGTTAAAGAGATGAAAGAACAGTCGAAACAGAAAGGTTCTCCTTCTGCTAAGCCTGTAAACAGAGTCCTATCTCAGAATGCAGTCGGTATGTTCAAAGACATGCTCCACTACAAATCCAAGAAGTACATTGAGGTAAATCCCGCATACACGTCCAAGACGTGTGCTACATGCGGACAGGTGTGTGATACACTCACACTCGCTGATCGAACCTATCGTTGTACCTCTTGTGGATCTGAGATGGATCGCGACATCAATGCAGCTGTAAACATCCGTAACCTTGGTATCCTTCAGATCTTACATCTGGTAGGCGATACTCGTGTTACGATCACCGATGTTCGTGATCAACTGCAGATGTGCAACAGTTTATATCCGTGTCAGACCATCGTCTGACATAACTGGTTTTAAAGCATGCTTGCAACGAGCCCTGCATCTGAGATGATACAGTGTACTAGGCTTGACCTAGCAAGCCCTCTCCTTCAGGTGAGGGTAGTTGACAGTGTTGTTCCTTTTTTATGATACATTGTGATTACCCCCCCCCCGCAGAGGGAGAGAAGGGTAAGTGATAATACAAGTGGAAATCCTCTGTATACCATTGTTTTCTTGAGGTATTCCAGCATGGTATGCACTTTAATCCACACCTATTCTAAAGGAGGTATTTATGGCTCTAGATCCTGTGCATATCTGGTTGATGGATGTGCCTAAATTTATACGAGAGAATAAATGTAAACCGGTGACATCGGTGTTTATTCGAGAAACAACAACGAATGAGTTCAAACACGATGGGTTGTTTTCAGAGGATATTTTTGGTCAGATTAACACACCAGATCGATTGATCCGATTTGGATACATTGATCTTAGAACGAAAATTCTACATCCGCTGATATACAACGATATCGTCAAATTAAAAGCGTTCTATGGTGAGATCATGGCCAGGAAAGCGTATGCTGTATTTAATCCGGATACTAGAGAATTTGTTCGAGCATCTGAAGAAGATGAAGATGCTGATACAGGATATCAGTTTTTCATGAGTCACTTAGATGATTTAAAATTCGAAAAGAATAAATCATTGAAACATAATGAAATGGTTGATGTAATCGAACGACATCAAGGTAAATTGATTCTAGAGGAATGTCTTGTGATGCCAGCTGGACTACGTGATCTAAGAGAAGACGAAGGTAAACCGGCTGCAGATAGCATCAACAAACTTTATTCATCCTTGATTAACTATACATTAGCTCTTCCTACCACTAGAACTACGTCAGATATTTATGACAATGTCAGGTTCTCGATCCAGAAGAAAGTCTCTGAGATCTATCAGTATCTATTTGATATGATCGAAGGCAAGTTTGGATTCTTTCAGAGAAAATACGGATCTCGTAACCTAGCACTTGGTACTCGTAACGTTGTATCCACAGCATCCATGGCTGCATTGTCACCAGATGATCCTCAATATCTAAAGATGGATGAAATCAAGATCCCACTCTTTCAATTGTGCAAGATGTTTACTCCGTTGATCATCTACAACATCCGTATGCTCTTTCTGAATGAAGTGTTTAATATCACGTCAGATCAAGTTGCTCTTATCGATCCTGAAACTAACAATTTGGTTTACCAGCCGATCGATGAAGATGAGAAGAGTCGGTTCCTTTCATCTGAGGGGATCGAAAAGATGATTGACCTATTCCGAGATCCTGAGTTTCGATTCACTCCAGTTGTTGTATACAACGAAGAGGGCAAGGGATATTACCTCTACATGGTCTACGATGACCAGGAAGTGATCTACTTGACACGAAGTGTTAGTGAGGTTATCAATAAGATCAAGGAAAAAGTAGGCGTCTACGATCCTCAGAAGTTGAGACCTCTTACCTATGCGGAGATGTTCTATATCGCAGCATATCGTGCGACTTATGATAAGACATCATTGATCACACGATACCCTGCCATCGAAGTTGGATCTGAAGTTCCGAATCATGTTCATTTAATCTCAACGAACCCTGCAAGGAAGATCAATCTGTTCTCTACGATGGATGATGATAACTGGATCATGCTTCCAGAGTATCCGATCATCAACAATACCTTTGTGGATAGTCTGATCCCACATCCACAGATCTTAGGAGGTTTAGGGATGGATTCGCTGCAAAGTCGAAGTCCCGCTATCGGGTAACCGGTGGTGACAAGAAAGGGAATTGCTGGAAAATACCTAAAGCTAGTTTGGCTACAACATGACCCGTAAAAGGTGAGTGTGATATGCCGTCGAAAGACAGAAAAAACAAACTAGATGACCTATGGTGAAATAAAAGCTTACTGTGGTCACAGTAGGTCCTAAGGGTTAGGCTTCTTTCAAGAAGTCGAAATGGACAATCAGCAGCTAAGCTTATAGATGACTCACGTAGTCGCTATGAGAAAGTTCAACGACTAGGTTCTCCCACCTGAGCGATCAGGTGGATGGTATAGTCTGTCCACTAATGAAAGTTAGTGGGTTAAGTCGGTTGTAACCCATGAAGTATGTATAGGTTGTGACGACGGTGGTTCGACGGAAATTGCCTCATTGGGAGCACAAGAGTGCAGATTAGATATACCAGTGACTGGATAGATCAGATATTCAAACAGGATTATAATTGCAGTGGACAGGACGTTTCTGCTATCGTCAAGATAATAAAGTCCAAGTCCATTCGAAGAAAGGATTTCTACTACGCGGAGATCCGTATGGATGAGTTCCCACAACCTGGGTTGTTCAAGTACGATAAAAATCGTGCTAAAGTGTACGAAGTGCCTGAAGGATGCGATATTAAGAGTGTTCGTTATGTTGATAACAAATGGATGCCAAGCTACGAACCCATTACCCACATTACAGTTGAAATGAATTGTGATGTTGTGGATGTGCAGGTTGGTCGCACTTTGCTCGGAATATCTACAAATCCATCTATGGCTATTTTAGATACTGAAGGTGTATTGAAAAAAGAAACACCAATCCTTAGTGATAAGAAACTAGCCCCTGTGATTCGTGGTACGGATGTGTTGTTTGAAACAATACATTATCTTGGAAACAACCGTAAAGAAACTGTGTTCGATTTCATTGTTCCAACCACTAAAGTCTTCGCGGTCAACGATGGTGTGGTTGTTTACGATACAGCATCTTCTAATGGTGTACTAAGTAAACAAGCTAATCAAGAAATTAATGAGTATCTCGACTCGGTAGGACGTTATATTCACAGTAACGGAAAACTGATGCATGGTACTACGGACTTGATTAAATTGACGATTTTCAATCTATCAAGAAATCCAGTATCAGTTTAAGGCAAAAGAAGAACTAAGGAAGGATAGGATTTATCCTATCCTTCCTTAGTTCACATTATCGATTTTAATTGACTATCCAACACCCGTAGATGATTCTCGATAACCAATACGAAATTGGATTGTAAGGTCCCATAATGATTTTCCTTGTTGATCAAAATAAAGTCTATAAGTGTACAGTATACTGTACACTTATAGATCTCAGTTGGTTAAATTTAGCTGTGTCTAGTCGGTAGAGCACGACTGTGTATTTTGCTGAAGACGGTAGAGATGTGGAAGGTACCTTGAAGCTTCGTTGTAGATCCTTCTACGATCGTCAGTCCAAGCGATTGTGTAGATACGTGCAAGTTTAACAAGATCATCACAGGATGATATCGGAATAGAGAGTTTGAAACTCTCCTCTTCTTCTATCTTAGTACTGTTGATCGCAGTTGCTGTGATGACCCAATTGTTCTTATTTTTACGAACATGTATGTGCGCATCGTTAAGATGATACGGTGCGATAATGTCGTATGAACTTTTCTTAGTAACTCGATACGCTAGCAGGTATTCCTCACGACCATCACTGATGTGAGGAATGATAGACTCGCACAATATCTGTACCGTACGATCGGTGTCTGTATACCGTTTTGACTCATCTTTTGAAGTTTCGATCATGTTGGTCATCCTTCTGATATAAGTATTGATCACAGTGATAGTTACGTTTCACTACATTGTGATCAAGTTGACAACGTACAACCTCATGGTGGTTGTACCGAACAACCACCCTGTGCACGCAGTTGCGGCAACAGGGTGTGTGATGTACAGGGTGCGTATGATCCATCTTACTCGACAGGTTCGATGCTCTTCAAAGTCTCCATGATGTCTTCAGCTGTTGGCATCGAGTCATAGAACTTCTTCAGTCTGGAAGTAGCGTTCTCCACCACGAGGTTCAACTCTTCCAGAGTCAGACTGTCAGTGTCTGTCACCCAGTCTCCAATGTAATAGAGACGTCTGGATCCTTCGATCATACCGAAGAGGATCGGATCTCTCTTCTTGATCACGGTTTTGTCAAGTTCTGCCACTTTAAACACTTCCAAGTTGGGATCGTAGTGTGCGATACAGTAGTTGTCGAACACCATTAGCTTATCCATCTTGTCTTTCTTCTCAGCGACAGGGAATGGGATCAACCCAGTGTAGTTCCTTATGAAGTCGATACGAACACCTTTCTTACATTTCAGAAAGAATTCTACCATCTTCTCTTCTGAAACATATTCAAGATATCCATTCTTGACCAACGTCATCTCTCCGGCAAGTACATTGAGTTTTTTCTTCAGCTCTTCCACAAGAGCTGTCTGACCATTTTGAGCAGCACGGTTCATCAACCGAGTTACCACTTCGACCATAGCTTTGGTGTCATCAGACAATGCACCTTTGGCATTTTTGATCTTGTTGAAAGTAGTTTCAACAGGATCTTTCTGTCTCTCGATGAAGAGATCGATGATCCGATCGAAGAACTTTCGTTTGATCTTCTTGGTAACCGATTTGATATACTTCTCGTTGTTCCAGAAATCAGGGTTCGATCGGAACGATGATGCGTTAGTGGCCATGGTATCCAACAATGAATTGGTATCCATGTTGATGGTGCTGGTGGACTCTTCTCTGTACTTCGGCAAGGTCAGTTCCTTGTAGAAGTACTGGAAGATCTTAAGTCTCGGTTGACCCGTGCTTGTTTCAATACACGGGTGTTTGGAGTATTCTGACATGATTATTCCTCTTTTGTTTTAGGTGGTATAGGAGCTTCACAACAGATATCAATCACTCCAGAAACAGACGTATCCACGTACACCACAGGGATTCGAGCACCTCCAGTATAAACAGGTTCTGGTGTTTGACTGTTGATCCACACAGCGAGTGGAAGATCTTGATTCTCTACTTTCTTTAGAAGCTCGATGGCTTCTCTAACGGTTAGTTGTTTGCGCATGATACCTCCTTAAGCAGTTGTTCTACTGCTTTTTGAATGTACGGCAATGCTGCTTTGCCATAGTCGTTTGGATCAGAGAGTTTCTCCTCTTCAAAGTGTATGACTACACCGGTATGTCCGATGTATTGATCCCCTTTGAATACGTCGAGCTTGGCATAACCCGTACTAACATTTATCATGCTGATAAATGTAGTAGCCAGGATGTCATCTTGATACCCAACATCGACCAGTAAATCAGGCGTGTTGTTTAAATGACATCTCATCTCTTTAGCAGTCAGATTTATCATCTTCTTCTCCTGTGATAATGTATTCATCGTCTTTGGTATCCATCAGAGACTGGTACGTCTCGATCCGCTCGATCGCTGTAGCGACTTGTCGTTTGATGACTCCAGCACGAGTCTCTTCTGGTGCATTCTTCACGAGATTGATCACTCGTTCAATCGACGGATAAGCATGGATTTCAAATCCTTCCGTTTGGATACGTGCCGTGATTGAACTGACAATCGTGTTGAATGCGGAAATTGTTTCCTCAGATGTCAAGTCATCCATGATCAGAACCATTCTCATGAAGAAATCTAATGTAATATCTTCATGTTGCTGGTCTTGATAATCACATTCAGGTGTATCGGCGAATGATTTCATGAGGTTGTCCATGAATTGATTTTTCAGTCGTTTGTAACTATTATACTCACGACGAATATCTTCCAAAGCAGCTTCGTTGTATTTACGAAACACTGGAGTAAGAAAAACTCCAGAAGTTTGTGCAATATTCAGAAGAGCTTCAAGAAATTTGATACGTCCGTTGGCGTAGTCGAGATCACTGAGGAAATCGAATTCATTTCGGATCAAATTTCTATTTACAACCATCGCTGGATACGATGCGAATGACATGTAATCCAAATCATGCAATAGAGCCCAGTCGGGGTACAGTTTGATCATGTTGATATTGAACCCAAATTGGGTACTATTGATCATATGCGCGATGTTGAATGCTGAAGATATCAGATTTGCTTTCTTTGCATATTCTGTCCATTCGGCTGCGGATCTCAGTTCGTTATACTGGTACCCAGGGATGCAAACAACATCGTGCCAACAGATCGCGATGAGTACATCTCTTAAGTTCTGTAGAGGTAAGTCTTGGAAGAACTTCTGATTTTGTTCGTTTGTGTATTCTTCATCGAGACACTTCAGCATGGCGAAAACGTGTTGTGTGGTGTGATATTTTGTTCTGTCAGTAGGCATACGTGAAATACCCTCCATCATCTGTAGTTTGATGTTGGGATACATTGTGATAACTGCGTTGACTGCTGAGTTGTTTTGAAGAATTGTGTTGTCCATAACGGGCCTCCTTTAGTTTATAGGTTGTTAGGTTTCTACTAGGTAATATATAAGTGAAAATATTTAGATGCTTCTACTATGTGGGTAGGATATCCTACCCACATAGTAGACATGTCATTTCTGTTTGGTTTCGGAAGATTGTTGATTATCGGACGTAGAAACACTATATCCTTGTGCTTTCTTGGCGATTTCGGTTACCAATCTACGAAACCTCTGTTCTACTGATTTGAGATACTTGATATCGTTAAAGATGATCCGTGTGTACACGAACACAGCTTGCGACTCAACAGTAGGTCCTGCATCATTATGAAATCTATTGTTCGTTATACCAGAGACTAATTTTTTAATCTCCTTGCTTACAGTCTTTAAGTTATTCAGAACACCATTTCCCTCTTGCATACAAGCTTTGATTTTACTATCTACTTCGACAAAACGATTGTACGATGTAAAACCAAGCGTCTGCAAAGACGACATTTTACGCTGTCGATCTTCATAAGGGGTACGGTAATCTGGCCCAACCTTTAATCCACCAGTTGGAACCTTTTGATTAAATCTCTGTAAATAGGTAGCACGTAATCTATCGATCGGTGCTGTAGGTAGTTCTGGGTTAACGATATCGTTGTATTTCACTTGGAAATGTTTTTGCACAATCTCACATGTTGTGATAAAACGTGAAGCAGATGAAGAATGGAACTGCTCATTCTGCATAGCTTCAATTTTATCTTTGATGAATGTGAGTTGTTTTGTGTAGGAACGTTGACTGCGAGAGAAGAACGCTTCTGCGAAATCCAATACTTTGGAAACGATCGTCTGGAGAGCGTGGATGAACGCCATGATGCCTTTCTTCACTACACCACCGATCTCATGAGCTGTTACTTCGATACCGTATCGCGACAAAACATCGCCGTAGAGTGATTCTATCGATTGTGTATATCCACATTCTTGAATCACAGTATCGAGCATGGTAAGATGCTCGATCGAGTGTAAGATCTCTTCTGCTGTTTGGATCGCGTCTTCTGCTTCATCTATGGTGTTAACGAGCATACACTCAGCAGCGATCGCGTCCTCGATTGAGAAGAGATGGTCGTTCTTGGACGGAACGAGATTTTCAAATCCAAAACGCATATCGATCCTTCTTGTTTAAAACTAGACATAGGAGGAGGAACAAGACCTCCTCCTATGTCAGAGTTCATATAGACAAATGTCGATTAACGACGTTTGTTGTAACCAGGGGCACGACCCTCCTCGTCTGGATTTTCATCCAGCTTAGAGTATCGTTTAGGCTCCTGCTTTTTCTTCCCCCTGTTTCTGTTCGTGGGTGCCGGCGAAAACTTTCTGATCGTCTTTGCCACCCTTGCCCTTCTTGGACGAAGCAACGAGATTGTTGATCTTCTTGATGATCGCCTTGAGAGCTTTGGTCTTATCCTCGACACCACCCTTCGCACCGAGAACTTCTTCCTGGGTCGGATTCGGTTTGCTCTGGATGCCCTTCAGCTTCTTTTCGGCGTCACTCATGGCCTGCTTCGCAGCATTGAAAGCCTTGAAGAGTTCGTCACGTTTAGCATCGAAGTTCGTCTTGGTCGTGATCTTGCCATCTTCCCAGTCGAACGGTCCTTTGAATTCAGCCTTTTGCATGGCACGAACAGCACGCTCACCGGAATCGGTGATCCAACGCCAGAATTCTCTGATCTTATTGAGGATCATGTTGATGATCTCTTTGATCTTCTGACCGAGACCTTTTTTAGCCTCTTCATTTTCGGCTTCCATGGACGCAGCGCTGCTGAAGTTCTCTCCATAGAGTGCCTCTAGAGAACGGGTCACACCATATTTCTTGATGCACTTGCTGATGGCATTGACGTTGTCGTAAGTGCGAACTGTATTGGTGAGTTCATGACAGAGATCCAGGACATCAGAAGCAGACTGATTGAACTGAATCAGAGAATCGAGGTATTCGTACGAAAGTTCACCATCTGCTTTCGCCATACCAAGACTTTCAAAACCAAGATTGATACCCATGAGTATTTACTCCTGTAAAATGCTTGTACGTACTATTTACGATAATCACCACACACAAGAAGTTATATGTAGTCTGAAGAGATAGACGATATATAACTTCAACACATATGATGAACACAGTTAGCATTGTATCTTTACGATGTCTGGATTCTCCAAGATCGCATCAGGATCTGTTGTTGTGATCGTACCATTTTCGATACGTGTTCTGAAATACCGGTAGTCCCATGTTACCTGATGAAGCTTATTGTACAGCACATCCAAGAGCCTTTTAACACAATTGTAGTATCGTGTATCATCTGGTGTCAGTTCAAACTCTTTCATACACAGTGTCACAAGATGATAGGTGACGTGCTCACACTGGTATGCGTGTCGATCATACACCGGGTATTCTGCGTTCAGAAAACTACAGCAAGTACAGTACTCTTCTTCCACGTAAGTCTCTGGTTCCTGTAGGTAACGAACCAATGCTCTGACGTATAGCTTTTTGTAGAACTTATCGACGACATGATTGATTGCAATTGTGTAAAGAGTATACTCTTTTTGGAACCCTTTATCGGTCGCTTCTTGTTCGTCTTTGAACGTATCAATGCGAGCATCTGCACAACAACCAAATATTTTCTTGATGATATCAGGTTCTGTGATGTGATGTGTGCAAAGATCCATCACCCAATCAGGTAGCGGGTGAAACTCAGGTTGTTGTAACGACTTTTGATTGGGTTCGTAAAACGATTTGTAGATATTTTCTACGGTGTATGGTACACAGTCCGGGTTGTCGATGTGACATGTTCTAACCCAAGGGTCACCGTTTTTATGTAGCCGATACATGATCTGGTCCGCTACTGCTTCGTAGTTGATTTGCTCCGGTACAGGGATGATCTCTTTGAGAGCCGCTATCAAAATACGTCGAAAGTCAACATCTTTGGATGCTGGTATCTTGACATATCCGTAGTTGTTACAAACGCTATTTACAAGTGCTTGGAACTCTTGTCTCGTTATGATGTCGTTTTCCATAAGGTGCTCCTTGTTACTTGTTGAATATTCCAAATCTTCGTTTGATCTTTACTTTTACAGTCACTTTGGACAACCCAACAAGATACATTTTGTAATAGGGTTCTCCATAGTTACACTCGGATCGATTGGATTTGTTAATCCTTTTGACAATAGCGAGTGCTGCTCCCATCTGTCGAAGCAGACTGTAATCCACGACTTTGAGTGATGTGTTAACGCTGTATTCCAACACTCTATCGTGTTCCATCTCGGTTACACATTTACAATATGCTTCGTTCACGAGAAAGCTGATACATTTGGTGATTTCAGCGCTTGGATCTTTGGCGTTTTTGATGCGCGTCGACAGGTTCTTCACTTGTAACTCTTGTTGATCTTTTACGAGATCGTAAAGTTCTTTGGCTCGCATGGATAGTTCCTCCTAAGTTTGTGCATGGTATGTTACCCGTTGTGATATTTTAACTTAACAAAATGATTGCCCTTATGCCTTTCAATCGACGTACGATTCCGATGGCTTCGGAAATGAAAACCAAGGTAGAAAGCTCCGCTAAGAACATATGTCTGTACTTATACCAGTATGTGCAGGTCAGACCATCGTCGTTCGGAGATCCAGTGGAAACTGGAACAGTACTCTGAATTGGCTGTATTTCATTCCTTGTGCTTAACGAATCGATAGAGTGGGAGGATGTGTATCCTCCCACTCTATCGTATCTTACCGTTCTGTGATCTTCAAGAGGATTTGACATTTCTTACCGACAAGAGTGGAATACTTCATCACAGAACGCACGTTGTTATCGATCTGTTTAGTGATCGATCGTATCGTATCAAGTTTTGTCTTCGCCATCTCTTTCGACATCTGTGTATTTGATTTGGCGTTATTAGCGATCGATTTCACCGTCGTTTGGAAGTTACGAAGTGCACCGATATACGAATGCATCTCATCAAATCGTGTAGCCAGAGCTGTTAAACTAGTTGCATCGAACCATTTACCGTTGATTGGATCTAATCCATCCTCAGTATTACGTACATCTTCTCCGTTGCCAGATTCCTTTTTAAGTTGATCTAGGATACTACTCAGAGCATCATCTTCTGTTTTAGATTGTTCTTCTTGACCTTGTGCTTGAACCGTTTCTTCGTTTGTTTTCAATGCTTTGAGTTTGTCAACTCGTTCTTGAACCTCTTTCTGGTTGTCATGGATTTCCTTTAAGAATTTCGCAATTGATTCAGCAGATTCACCGTGAGTTGTGTATTCTTTCTTAAGTTTGTCAACGGTTTTAGGATCTTTACATTTGTCTGCTAGTTTACGAAGAAGACTTGCTGATGCTTTAGTATTAACAGACATAACTTCTGTGAGATATCGAATAAGATTCGGAAAGAATTCAGTAACTTTATTCCACATCGTCGTCATCGTTTTGGAGATACCTCCTGCAACTTCAACACTTGATGTATATCCGTCTTTAGCAAGTTGTAGCCCAACGATATCCTGAAATACACAATCAGAACGTAATGTATCGATGTGATTTTCCAACCACATCAAATTACGGCACAACATATCAAGATCTTCTAGTGACTGAAACAATTCATGTGACTCATCATTGTGCTGATCTTCTCTCAACACTAGAAGGATTCGTTGATCCATAGATAAATTCGTATCTTTATAAAGAGGCTTAAGATTAAAGTTCATAGTGAATCTCCTGATTTTAGCATAGGATGGAACCATGTGTGACATGTCACACATGGTTCCATATTCATCAACGATTAACGATTTTTGCAGTATCTGTAGTGTTAACACCAGGAATACCAAGTTTCGAAGTAGCATTCGTTTTGAAATCGGTTTTCTCGTGGTTCGCATACGGATATATTGCTGTAAGGAATCTTGCGGTAGGCGATCTTCCAATCTTAGCTCCCCAATAGGTAGGACTAAAGATCGTATTCTTTTTAATCAAAGTCGCCGCAGCGAGTTTTCTCATAGCCTTGGGTACAAAATACAGTCGTTCACTGATTCCCAGTGCGGATAACGTATCTAAATATTCCATCAGATTGTTATTCCTGGTGAACGTATCAAAGAATCCAATATCTTGCATACTGAGGAATACAGCAGGACTTAGGTCTTTGATGTTGAAATTTACATCGATCGCAGTGGGTAGATTAGAACTACTCCAACCGAATTCATCTTTTCCTCTACTGATTGACATATCCGTGATCATCCCACACGGTACTGCAAATTTACCTTTACAATACGCATTAATGATAAACGGAGATGTGTACATATTGTCACCAACTGATCGTGGAAGAGCAGCGGCCAACAACATCAGCAGTGGAATATAGATACTTTGAAAAATGGAGGTTGGATCTCCATATCGAGCTCTTAATTGGATTGTAAATGAATAAGACTTACTAAATGAACTACCTTTCCACACTTCCGGGATGTCGATAAACCCACTACCATCAGTCAAGATAGCAGCGATATCACCAACACCAAAAGCACTCGCTGTTTTTCCAAGCAGTTCTATGCCGATAGATTTAGCAAAATCACCTATGCTTTTTCCATCTGACAGGTTTTTAGCTAGACGTGCAATAAAACTACCACCACCGGTATCATCGAATTCATCACGTTTCTGTTGAGCAACCTGATTCAATTTTTGACTGATTCCCGTCGGTCCTGTTTGGTTTGAAATATTCTCCGTACAATTCAAACCACGTTCGATGCGAAATCCTACAAAATCGCCAGCTCCAAAGAGTGTGCCTTTCAGTGCATCGAAGGATTTACTAAAGATACCTTTACTTGGTTGATTTTTAACTTCTGTAAAATTACCTTTTTTATCCACTTCATACGTCGGTTGTGGTTGTACGTAATATTGGGAAGTTTCTTGCTTACTTTTCCATTGCTCTTCCATGAGTTGACGTGTTGTTACTTTTACACGTTGAGCGTTAAAAAGCATAGCACGTCGATTCATGATAACGAAGATATCAGGTCCGTTCTTTAAGAGCTCTGGAATCCCACAATCGTTCGTAGAGAATTTTCCTGATTTGGAATATTCACTAATATCAATCGGAGTGACAGAACGCGCATCATATCCTGCCGCCATTTTGACTTCTGCTACTGATTTATGTTCGGCGTTTAAAACAACGCCGTTGTCATTGGCAGGTTGTGGTTGATCTGCATTGTTTGGAAGATTTTTCGTCTTATCTACACGTTGGAACATCCAAGTAGGATACAACCCCATACCAACAGCAAGATAACTGAGCATCGTATTAACTGTTTCATAATAAAGAGTCATCGCAGGTTTAAAGTAGTAGTACATCGTGATTCGTTCACTGTTTAATTTCATCATCCATCTGCTGATGTGAAATGGAGCTAGGATGGGAAATGTGATCGCCCAGATAGCTGTACTAAACACCATGCGAATGATCTTGCCGACAAGAGTTCGGATCGATCCTTGATTCATGGCGATAGCAGCGTCACGGTTACCACTTACAGTGTAGAATTGAATCACATTAACAAATTCAGGAACACCCATTCTTAACCAGAGGATTTCCTGATTATCATCATACATTTCAGCATAGACTCTCCCCATACCGGAAGTAAACGCCTCCATCCCTGGTACACGGAGAAGTGGTGGTACGATATCATCATCTCGATTGAATTGCCAATAAGGGTTGATGGCGTCGTTACCGCCCACTCGTGTATCGGTGTAGTTCGGAGAAGAATAAAACGGTTTACCTGGTGCTAGTTCATCTGTAGCACCAGTTCTATTCAATTCAGCAGATCTAGCATCTGATTGCTGCACGTTATCTAAGATGTTCATCCATTGTGTTACATTCGCAGAAATCTCTTGATTATCTGCATCTTGTGCTAACACAAATCGTTCAATTTCCATGAGAGTTTTAAATGCTTTATTTGGGTCTTCTGAAATACGGACTCCATAGGGTGAGCGAACCCACCCATTGGAGTCTCCACCAACAGAAGTGATCCCAGCAGCATCTCTTAAGATCTGATAGGACATATGTTACTCCTTACGCTGGTACAGGTTTGGATACATCGATGGCTGGAGCACGTCGCGGTTTTGGACGGGACGCAGCGATTGCATTTTGTGCAGTTTCTCTAGCGTATGCCATGGCCGCTGTTAATGCTTTTTGAGCACCTTCTGATGTTGCCTTTTCCTGTGCTACTTTACTATCGGATGTCACAACAATTTGTTCTTTCATCAGTTGTACAAGCTCTGTTAATTTACTAACGATATCACCATTACCAACGGTTGTTGCTTGAAGCAATGCATCATTTTCCGTTGTAGACTTCTGTGATGTCGATGTACCATTTACAACAGCGTGTTTATCTTCCAGATAACGTTTCACACCATCGTGCTCTGTCATCTGTTTATCACTGATTCCCGAAGATGTTGTGATTTCCGATTTAGGTTTCGTACCAACAACATTCGCATACATCGTTTGGTATTGCTTAGTTGTGTCTGACTGTTGTGCTTCTGTAGAAACTAATTTGGCACCAGAAGCTTTCAATTTCTGTTTCTGTTCGAAGAGCTTACGCTGTTTAGCAGCGTACTGCTTATAACGTTGT
>ERZ1034873.5-NODE-5-length-135468-cov-34.514315_pt1 | contig 135468 bp, 113 predicted proteins | sample MGYA00520689_ERZ1034873 | MGnify/ENA primary metagenome ERZ1034873 (study PRJEB33766, sample SAMN09781722) | gut metagenome | biome: gut microbiome | host: Homo sapiens | place: Madagascar | study: EMG produced TPA metagenomics assembly of the PRJNA485056 data set...
AACCCACGTATCCAGCTTGGAAGGCTGGTGTTCTACCATTGAACTACACCCGCATATAGTGCCTAGTTCCGGAATCGAACCAGAGACACGAGGATTTTCAGTCCTCTGCTCTACCAACTGAGCTAACTAGGCATTGCAGTGGATTTCTTAATTGAAAATCTCACGCGGAACATTTAGTATTATATCCGAGTGAGATCTTCTTGTCAAGAAAAAAATCATTATTTTTGATTTTTTTGAATATCCTGTGTGTAGCAGCGCAGAATTTCTCCAACGCTCCATGCCTGGGCATAGCAACCACGGCAGGTATGCGGGGCATCACCGTCAAAAATTTCGGAAATAGAACCAATGCAGCCCTCTTCCAAAAGGTGGGTCTGTACCGGTGCAAGATATGCCATTGCCTGTTTTTTTGCTTCCGGAGAGTGGTGGTGGACTTTCATGTAAGCGGTCAGAAAGCCGCCCATCAGAAATCCCCATGCGGTTCCCTGATGGTAAGCGGCATCTCTTTTCGGAAGAGAGCCACAGTAGATCCCGTGATAGTCTTTGTGTTCCGGAGAGAGGGAGCGTATGCCGGGGCCGGCAAGCAGCTTTTCCTCTACGGTATTTACCACCTGCAGAGCCTGTTTGGCCGTGAGCATGGTATGTGGAAGGCTGACGGCATAGATCTGGTTGGGGCGGATGCTTGCATCTTTGCCGTTTTCTTCAATAACGTCATAGAGACATCCGTCTTTTTCGTTCCAGAATTCTTTTCGGAAAGAAGCAGATACACGAGTGGCAAGCTGGCGGTAAACGGAGGAATCTTCTTTGAAATGTTCTGCCAGTTCCGCAGTCACGCACAGCGCATTGTACCACAGTGCATTGATTTCTACCGGTTTTCCGTGACGCGGGGTAGCTACCCAGTCACCGACACGGACGTCCATCCAGGTTACCTGGTCCAATCCGCTTCCGGCATGGATGAGGGCGTCATCATCCATATAGATGGAAAAATCCGTGCCGTGTGCATAGGCATGAATAATTTCACACAGAACGGGGTAAATACGCCGCTGTATATAGTCATAATCCGATGGTTGTCCGGTAACCTTCAAATATGCGTCCACGGCATAAAAATACCACAGAGAGGCATCTGCAGTGTTATAGAGAGGGTCCTGCCCGTCATCCGGAAACATATTCGGGACCATGCCGTGATGGACATACTGCGCAAAGGTCGAAAGAATTTCCCGGGCATCCGAAAACCGCCGGGTGGCCAGTGTCAGCCCGGAAAAAGCGATCATGGTATCTCTGCCCCAGTCGGTAAACCACGGAAGACCTGCAAGGATTGTCATAAGTCCGGTGGAATCGCGCCGGGCAAGAAACTGGTCTGCTGCCACGACAAGTGTATTGGCAAAAGCATCATCGCCATATCCCGCCTGTTGTTTTAAGGAATCATAATATTCCTGTACGTGTGCGATTTCGATTGCTGCGGTATCTGCCTGCGGGCGGGAAAGCACAGGGCAATCCTGTACCGGGTGGACGGTGCAAAGCAGGGAAATCTCTGTACTGCTGTGTGCCGGAAGTGTAAAACGCAGATCATATGGGCAAAAATGTGTATCCAGTCCCGCCGTTTCGTTGTCTACTTCCGTCTGGTACTGCATATCCACGTCGTATTGGTTTTCACGTGGAAAAAGTCTGCCGGCACTGCAGGAAAGCTCAATGCAGAGTCCGGGTGCAGCAGCCGGGATCAGAGTGAAACCGCCCACTGTGTTTGGCTCACAGGTAAACTGCAGGTCAGAAACGGCAGACGATGCACTGTGCTCCCGGAAATTCATAAGCGGGGTGATGGAAAGTCCGGCTTCCTCTCCCTGGTTTGTAATCGTATAGGAGATCGCAACTGTGTTTGATTCCCGCAGCAGGGCCAGATGTTTGTCCATACGGATATTGCCGGCGGCATAGGAAAAGCAGACAGTTCCGTCACAGGAGAAATCCGTTAAAAAACGCTGTCCTTGCGTGCGGATGGGAGAATGTCCTTTCCCGGCATGCTGGGAAGTTTCCAGATTGTAAACATGGGTTCCCTGTGTCAGTTTTTCATTGGTTTTGGAAAATACCAGATAGCGCTCGACCGGGGGATGCAGACTGGCAATCAGATATCCCTGATGTGTCCGGTTGCAGGCACCGATGATGGAGCCTCCCGCGTATCCGCCGATTCCATTGGTCATGGTCCATTCACGGCGGATATTTTTTTCAAAATCTGCAAGTTTTTCTGTTGGAATATGTATCATATGCACCTCCGAAAATAAACGAAAAATAATATCTCTTATTGTAAGGGCTGGGGAACAAAAAATCTACTGTATTTATGAAAAAAATATTCTTTAGTGGAAAAAAAGTGTGGGATGGAGTATAATTAACATTACTACAAATGAAGGAGAGATAGAAGATTGGAAGTATATGTATTAGTACCGGTCCGGAAGACCGTGGTTGCAAAAGTAGTGGGGACATTGATGCTTGTACTTGCAGTAGTGAGTCTGCTTGCAGTATGTCTGACCAGTGGCATTACATTACCGGTTGCACTGGTATGCGGAATTGTCTGGTTTGTTCTGATGGGAAACTCCAAGGAGTTTGAGTATTCTTATTTTGACGGGGAAGTCCGCTTCGCAAAAGTTTTAAACAAGAACCGCAGAAAGTCACTGGGAAGTTATCCGATGGATGATGTAATTCAGATTGCACCGGCCGGAGATCGCAGTGTATCACAATACGAGAGAGAGGGTGTCAAGGTGATTGATTATACCTCTCATGACAAAGATACTGCATATTATGATATGGTTCTGAAAAAGGAAGGCGAGACACTGCTGATCAAATTTGAACCGGATGATAAATATCTGGAAGCAGTGGAGTTTAAATACAGACAAAAAGTAATTCGCAGAAGTACACAGGCGTAAGAAAAAGGGGTGCCGAAATCCGGCATCCCTTTCCTGTGAGTGGATAGTTCTTATTTCGTTTTGTCAGAAGGGGTATCGAGATAATGCATGCGTGAATCCGGTGAAATGGCAGGGGCAACGGATCTGCCCTGTGTGTTCATCAGTTTCAGACAATTCGGACACAGGGTACCGAAAGAAACCGGAGCACCACAGCGCTGGCAGTGCATGCCGGAGATAGTGGAAGCTGTGTCGACCTCATGATATTCGATCCGTCCTTCCCGAATCCACTCTTTGATTTGCCGGAGAGGAATATGGAAATGTTCTGCAACTTCATATTCATTTACAGTGTTGGCGCGGATATAATCCCGCACATTCCGGAAAAGCTGTGCTTCCTGACAAGTGGGACATAGCGTTCCTTCATAATGTTTTGGAAGTGTGCGTCCGCAAAATTCACAGTATTTATATTTATCGGAAGTATTTTTTTCAGTCAGCATAGTTGTCACTCTCCATTGCTATTTACTAGTTACTATTATAACAACTGAACCATGTTTTTTCAATTAAGAAAGGATAACAGATCTGTGGAATATCAATTACAAAGAGAAAACCCAATTGCGGTATTTGACTCTGGAGTGGGAGGGATTAGTGTCCTGCGGGAACTGATCCGGATTATGCCGGAGGAAGATTTTATTTATTTCGGGGATTCAAAAAATGCACCATATGGTGTGAAAACGAAGGAAGAAGTAAGAAAACTTACGATTGCCTGTGCCACCGGCTTGTTTGATCAGGGGGCAAAAGGTCTTGTCGTAGCCTGCAATACAGCCACCAGTGCAGCGGTACGGGTTTTGCGGGAAATGTATCCCTACATTCCGATTGTTGGCATTGAGCCGGCTGTAAAACCGGCGGTATTGTGCATGGATCACCCGCGCGTACTTGTGATGGCAACACCTATGACAATTCATGAAGAAAAACTGCACAATCTGATTGCAAAATATGAGGACAAGGCTACCATCATTCCACTTCCTTGTCCGGGACTTATGGATTTTGTAGAGAGAGGTGATTTAGATGGGGAAGACCTTCACCGGTATCTCGAAGATTTGCTCTATTCTTACCGCAACAATCAGATTGATGCAGCAGTACTTGGATGTACACATTATCCATTTGCAAGAGAACAGATTCAAAGAGTATTAGGCGACCAGGTACAGATTTTTGACGGAGGAGAAGGAACCGCCCGTGAAATGCGACGCAGACTGGCTGAAAAAGGATTGCTTCGTGAAGAAGAGCGCAGAGGCAATATTGTGTTTCAAAACAGTCTTGCAGATGATACTAAGATTGCTTTATGCAGGAGATTACTACAAATTACATGAGTGTTTCAAGAGGTTATAGTGGCATCTCCAGCTTTTTATTCACGCCTTGAACATATAGTTCAAATAAGCATTCTTGAATGCAGAATAACTGTTTCTTGAGACAGGGATCGTCACTTGATGGCAGGTGATAATTGAATTTTTCGTAAACTGTTCGATGTAACGCATCTGTACGATGTAGCTTCTGTGGCATTTGAAAAATCCGATTTCCTGTGTAAAATATTGTTCGCATTTGGCGAACTGTTCATGGATTTCTATCACAGAACTGTCTGTCATATGCACATTCACCTGTTTATTCATGGCTTCCAGATACTCAATGTCGGCAATCCGTAGTTTGCAAAATCCGTTTGCCGTCCGGGCAGGAAAATATTTTTCTGACTGTCGGGACAGATTAAAAAAATAGTCCATTGAATCAAATAACTGCGTCGGGGAAACTGGCTTTAACAGATAATCCAGCGCATGAACTTCATAGGAATCAACCGCATATTCTTTCGATGAGCTTAAAAAGATGATCGTGGTATGATCGTCTTTGTTACGTAGTTCTTTTGCTGTATCCAGTCCACTTAAAAGTGGCATCATAATATCTAAAATAATCAGATCCATGCAGCGCTTCTGGTGTGCGCGGAGCAGCTCATCTCCATCTGAAAAATGATAGAGTGTGAGAGCAATTTTTTTTTGTTGTGACCATTGCTCCAACAAAGCACATACCTGTGCGATGCATTGGATATCGTCATCACATACTGCGATTTTCATAAGTCATTCACCTTATATCATATGTTAATATCCTTATTATAAAATAATCCGATGCATAAAACAACGTTCACCAGCATAAAACTGGTTTGCCGTATAAGTTTCCGGTATTTACCATTCGCGCCATATATGAACCATTCGCGCTATTCCTTCGAATACAGCAGAAATAACAGTATAATAGATTTATCAAAATACAACACGAAAAGGAGTAACGCATATGGAAAAAAAGAAAATAACATGGACAAAACGAATCTTAACACTCATGGTTGCAGTTGCTGTGCTACTTACAAGTTCTTTTGTAACCGTACCGGTGTATGCCGCTTCCAAACCAATGGTAGTCAAATCGTATATGTTGGCTAAGGGAGAAAAATTTACATTAAATGTATACGATGAGCCGGATAATGCAAAGATTTCTTATAAATCCAAGAAATCGTCCGTTGCATCTGTGAATAAAAAGGGTGTTGTAACTGCAAAGAAACCTGGAAAGACAGACATTGTTGTGACGATAAAAGTTGGCAAGAAAACTTATCAGGCAAAAACAAAGGTAACAGTTAAAAAATCTATGACAGCGGCTGAATATGTAGCTACAACATATGCAGAGCTTGCACTGATGTATACATCTGCCTGTGATTTGGCAATCGCAAACGGCTGGGACCAGGACGCAGATGTCGTTGATACATTGAATGCGGTTGGCGATATTGTTACAGCTGCTGGCGATATGACAAAACATCCAAAGAATTATTCAGAGGAAGATTTTATGGATGAACTGGATGCTATCGAGATAGCAGCAAATGGAGTGCTGGAACTTCTTCCAATCATATTAGAGCCTGCACAATAAATGGTTTTATCATATTTTGGTGCATTTGGGACATGAAAAATTTGTAAAGAGGGAAAATATAAAAAGTTTCTAAAATTTTCGGGGAGGATTTTAGAAATGCTTTTGAAATCGTACATATTAAGGACACAATTTGTGCATATACTATATCTTGTAAACGGAAATCATTCCTTTACATTATTCCCTTTTTATTTAATAAACATTTTCATAACTAAACTCCTCGAAGAGAAGCCGATCCGGGAACGGAGAGGCTTCTCTTCATTTTGTGACAAAATGCTGCCTGTGAAATAAAATACACCGTGTGGATGCAGGCTTTCTTTATATGGAGAAAATATACAAAAATAAGTGAAATGGAGATTGGAACTTTGTTAATTATTTGACGAATTAGCGGTTACTTTTTTGGGGGCTGAGGTGTAAAATATACAGAGATTATAAGGAGGTACAAGAAAATGGGTAACATACCGCTTTGGCTGTGCATACCGTTTGCCGGCCTTTTATTATGTATCGCAATTTTCCCGCTGGTAAAAGGAGAATGGTGGGACAAAAATAAAGGCTGGGCGGTACTCATCTGGTCACTTTTATTTATTATTCCGTTTGCAGTAAAATACGGCGCAGGCGAGACTGCAGAAACAGTTCTGGAATGTATAGTGAATGATTATCTTTCCTTTATTGTATTGCTGTTTGGTCTGTTTTGTGTTTCCGGAAATATTAATCTGGAAGGAGATTTTGTCGGATCACCGCGTATGAATACCGGACTTCTGGCAATCGGAACACTGCTTTCAAGCTGTATCGGTACAACCGGTGCCAGCATGCTTTTGGTACGGCCGATGATTCAGATGAATTCCTGGAGAAGAAACAAGAGTCATATTATGGTCTTTTTCATTTTCCTGATTTCCAATATGGGTGGATGTCTGACACCAATCGGTGATCCGCCACTTCTGATGGGATTTATGAGAGGTGTACCGTTTACCTGGAGTTTACGTCTGTTCCCGGTACTGGTATTTAATATGGTAATTCTCCTGACCGTATTTTATTTTATCGACCGTCGTGCATACCGCAGAGACATTGCACTTGGCATGCGTCCGGATATTTCCAGGCCAACGACTACTTTTAAAGTCAATGGTCTGCACAACATCATTTTTATGATTATGATTGTGGCAGGTGTTGTATTAAGCGGCGTTCTTCCAGGAATGAAAGCATTCCAGAATGCAGACGGAAGCGTCATCAGTATTCCGGTATTCCGGAGTGTAAGACTGGCAGTGCCGACACTGATCGAGATTGTTATTATTCTGGTTGCAGCGTTTCTGTCATTTAAGACAACGAAATCCGATGTGCGCACAAAGAACCACTTTACCTGGGGTGCCATTGAGGAAGTTGCGGTACTGTTTATCGGAATTTTTATTACCATGCAGCCGGCACTGATGATTTTAAAGAGCAAGGGAGCAGAACTGGGGCTGACGAAACCATTAGAGATGTTCTGGGCGACCGGTGCACTTTCCAGTTTTCTGGACAATACACCAACCTATCTGGTATTCCTTACAACGGCAGGAACACTGGGCGCAACCAGTGGTATTGCCACAACCGTGGGAACCGTTGCATTCAAGATGCTTATGGCAATCTCCTGTGGTGCTGTATTTATGGGAGCCAACACATACATCGGAAATGCACCGAACTTTATGGTGAAATCCATCTCGGATGAAAACGGTATCAAGATGCCGTCATTCTTTGGCTATATGTTATGTTCCCTGAAGTTTTTGATTCCGGTATTTATCATTGATACACTGGTATTCTTTTTATAGGAGGTAGAAGGCTATGGACAACAAAGAACAATGCAGAAAGCTGGCGAACCGAATCTATGAACTGGATGAAAAAGTGTATAAGACTTCCGGTTCCGGTTTGGGAAAAACATTTACTGGGGAAAAGGCACGCGTGCTGGATAACCTGACGGTGCTTATCATTTCAAATCCGCAGGGACATCTGCTTCGAAGTGAACTGGCTCTGATCGGAAACATGGCGAGAAGTATCCGGGATAAAGATGCACGTCATGACCTTTTGATTGAATATAATGATATTCTGGAAGAAATAGCAAATCTGCCGATGAGTTTTGGATCGGTTGATATTGTGGACAAAGATCTGGCAGATATGAATTCTTCCATTCTGAACAAGAATTTTTCGGAGAAGGATCATCTGGTCATCTGTATCAGCCGTTCACACGGAAGTGCAGGTACCGATATCGGATTTGCTCTGGCTGAGGCACTGCACATCAATTACTATGATGAGTCTGTGCTGAATCAGATTCTTGATCGCAGGGATGCGAAGGAATTTGGATCAGATGCAACGAAAGTCAGCGATTTTAAACGTTATCACGGTCTGTCAAAGAAAGATGCGTCATTCTTCCGGCAGAGCGCTTTGATCTGCGAACTGGCAAAAGAGGAAGATATGATCGTTATGGGACGTGCTGCGGATGTCGTACTGACCGGCCAGCATATTCCGCATATCAGTATCTATATTACCGCACCGTTTGCGATCCGTGTGCGCCGTATGATGGAACTGAAAAATCTGGATTTGAAACAGGCCATTAATCTGGTGCGCAAGATGGATCACAAGCACCAGGATTATTATCATTCCTTTACCGGTAAGCGCTGGGGTGATGCGATCAATTATGATCTGTGTATCAACAGTGCATGCTACGGAATTGATGAGTCGGTAGAACTGATCGGACGTCTGATCAACCGACAGGCAAAATTGGTATATCGAAATAAAGATACCAAATAGTGTGGATAAAACCAATAGACTTCCGTCTTCGTTAAACGGCAGTTTAAGGAAGCGTTAAGATACAACAGGTAAAACATTAAGCGTGCAAAGATATAATGGGAAACAGATAAAAGAAAAGGAGTTTCAGTCAAATGGAAAAGAAAAAATTGCTGAAAAACAAAATTGTTGATACGCTTCCGGTGCTTTACCTTGAAACTGTGATTCTCATGGTTTTAGGACAATTTCTGGGAAACTTTGTTCTCGGAATCCCGGTGGGGATTGCCTATACAAGAAATCCCAAGATACTAAATTCTGCGTTTTTGAATACGACACTGATGTATGTGATTTTTTGGGGAATCTGGGCCGTGGCATTGTTCTGGATCGGTATCCGAAAACGGAATCGTCCGATTTTACAGGCAGTCGGCACGAAACCACAGGGAAATAACTGGAAATATCTGCTTTTCGGTTTGGTTCTGGGATTTGCACTGAATGGATTTTGTATTCTGATTGCATGGCTGCACCACGATATCGCATTGACTTACGATGCCATTCATCCGCTGTGGTTTGTGGTTGTGTTTTTAACCGTGTTTATTCAGTCTTCTGCGGAGGAACTGCTGTGCAGGGGATTTCTATATCAGAAACTGCGCAGGAGTTATAAAAATCCGGTTGTTGCAATTGTCGGAAATGCACTGCTGTTTGCGTTGCTGCATCTGGCGAATGACGGAGTTACGGTGCTTTCTGTCCTGAATATTTTTCTTGTCGGAATTTTGTTTTCCCTCATGGTATATTATATGGACAGTCTCTGGTGTGCGTTTGCCGTACATACAGCATGGAATTTTACGCAGAACATTCTCTTTGGCTTGCCAAACAGTGGAATCAATGTGCCGTATTCGGTATTTAAGCTGAATGCAACGACAGCAAGAGACAGTTTTGCATATAATGTTGGTTTTGGCATTGAGGGAACGGTTTTTGCCGATATTGTACTTCTGGCTGCATGTGTGCTGTTGTATCTCTGGGGAAGAAAGCATGGAAAGAAATCCATGGATGTGTGGGCAGAAACATAATATAATTAGTATTTTACGAAAACGGCACCAGGTTACATCTGGTGCCGTACAACTTTGTATTCGTCCCCGGAACGGTAAAAAGGACATTCTTTGTAATTACTCTGGACAAAACGAGCCATGTCGTCTTCATCCATATTGACGGAGCAGTAGTACGCTTCGTCCTCTTCATCGTATTCATTGTATGCACAAAAATCACAACTGGCCATACAAAAGTTCCCCTCCTTTTATGTAGTGAATCAGGCAATTGCCTGTTAAATAAACTGATTCTGCCCCTCATCGTAATGATAATTGATGGCAGCAAGGGTTTCTGTAATTGCATCTGCATCTGTCATATATGCGGCAGCAAGTTCGGTAAGTGTCGGGTAATGATCACGCAGCTGTGTGTTGACAACAGACAGAAGCATGACAGGATCTTTCGGTAAATTCATAGTATATTCCTCCTTTGGAAACGATTATTGCATATCGGTATAACTGCGCAGGATTTCCTGCAGAAAAATTTGGTATTCATTGACAACGGAATCCGGGGAAATCACACGGATATGTGTGGATAAGCCGGCAAGCCAGCCGAAAAACTGTGGACTGACAGCAACCTGTGCCCGTGCGAGAATGTGGGTTTCGTCGTAGGGGCGCATGGCTACACTGGCACCAAAGCGGTCAATGATGACACCGGTCATGGAAGTATCGCACAGAATCTGTACGGTTGTCTCTTCCCCGGCAAACATGCCGAAATTTTTGCGGGAATAAGAGGCGATATCCATCTGTTCGTAATCGGTCTGTCCGCACCGCGCCTGATCCACAGCGGAGAGATCAAGCATCTTGTCCACGCGGTAATGTTTCATTTTCCCGGCATCCGCGTCATAGGCAACAAGATAATAGTTCTCGTCATCCCAGGTAAGAAGCCAGGGGCTGACCTGATAGAATCTGCCGTCTTTGCGCAGCTGCATTTCTTTTCTGACATTCCAGTCGAAGTAGTGGAAACGGATCTGCCGGTTTTCTGCAATGGCAGAGTGGATGACGTCCACGCTGTAATAGATTTTTTCATTGCTGGTTTTGTTGCGGTCTGCAACGACAACCTGACGCTGTAGTTTTTTCGCATCGTTTTTACTGACAAGCTGTTCCAGTTTGCCAATCAGCTGCCGTGATTTCTTTGTGGTAATAAATTTGGAAGACTGTACCAGGTCAACAAGCAGTTTGACTTCCGGCAGCTCAAACGTGCGGTCTGCTATGCGGTAACCGGCATGCGCGCCTTCGGTCCGGATGATGTCATAACCATAATCACAAAGCGTCTGGATATCGTTATAGATGCTTTTACGCTCCGCCCGGATGCCGTTTGCCGCGAGATGGTCGATGATCTGTGGGGTAGTGACGGTATGGGTTTCATCCGTGTTCTGACGCAGATAATCCAGAAGGAATAACAGCTTTTGTTTTTGATTCACAGATTTAGGCATGGCAGTTCTCCTCTTTCAAATAAAGCGAAAACCCGGCGGAAAAACCGCCGGGAATACCATTATCGTTTACACTTGGTTGCTGCTTCCACAAAACCACGGAACAGTGGATGTGGACGGTTTGGTCTGGATTTTAATTCCGGATGTGCCTGTGTGGCAATAAACCATGGGTGATCCGGGAGTTCGATCATTTCTACAATTCTTCCGTCCGGAGAAGTTCCGCAAAGTTTCATGCCATGCTCGGTGAGAGTGGCACGATAATCATTGTTTACTTCATAACGATGACGATGACGCTCGGAAATCTCAGTGGTTCCGTATACTTCATATGCTTTGGAATCCTTGTCCAGTACACAAGGATAAGCGCCGAGTCTTAAGGTACCGCCGATATCTTCTACACCGTCCTGATCCGGCATCAGTGCAATGACCGGATGTGTTGTGTTCGGGTCAAGTTCGATACTGTGTGCATCGTTGAATCCGCATACGTGACGTGCAAATTCAATGATGGATACCTGCATGCCGAGGCAGAGACCAAGGTACGGAATCTTGTTCTCGCGGGCATAGCGTGCGGCAAGGATCATTCCCTCGACACCGCGCAGACCGAATCCGCCGGGAACAAGGATACCGTTTACATCACCCAGCACCTCATCTACATTGTCTACATTTAATTCTTCGGAGTCTACCCATTTAATGTCGATTGTTGCATGCTCTGGAATACCACCGTGCTTTAAAGCTTCCACAACGGAAATGTAAGCATCGTGTAATGCGGTATATTTTCCGACCAGTGCAATCCGGACTTCCTTGTCCGGATGACGCAGATCATTGACCATGGATTTCCAGTCACTTAAATCCGGTTCCGGACAGTCAAGATTTAAACACTCACAGGCAATTTTCGCAAGATTTTCTTTTTCCATCGCCAGTGGAGCTTCATATAAATACTCAACATCCAGATTCTGCAGTACATGTGTGTTCGGAACATTACAAAACAGTGCGATCTTGTCCTTTAATCCCTGATCTAACGGCTGCTCGGAACGGCAGACGATGATATCCGGCTGGATACCCATACCCTGCAGTTCCTTGACACTTGCCTGGGTAGGCTTGGTCTTTAATTCCTGTGAGGCGCGCAGGTACGGAATCAGGGTAACGTGACAGAGAATCGCATTCTCATGTCCCACTTCGTGCTGGAACTGACGGATTGCTTCAAGGAAAGGCTGGCTTTCGATATCTCCGACGGTTCCGCCGACTTCTATAATTGCAATATGCATATCATCGGATGTGAAATTACGGTAAAAACGGCTCTTGATCTCGTTGGTAATATGCGGGATTACCTGTACGGTTCCTCCGCCATAATCTCCACGACGTTCTTTCTGCAGAACGGACCAATAAACCTTACCGGTTGTCACATTGGAATTCTTTGTCAGACTTTCATCGATGAAGCGCTCGTAGTGACCGAGATCCAGATCGGTTTCCGCTCCATCATCCGTTACGAACACTTCACCGTGCTGAATCGGGTTCATGGTTCCCGGATCAATGTTGATATATGGATCGAACTTCTGCATGGTGACTTTGTAGCCACGCGCTTTGAGCAGACGTCCTAAAGATGCAGCAGTGATACCTTTTCCAAGACCAGATACGACACCGCCAGTGACAAAGACGTATTTTACAGGCATAATTTTCCTCCTAAGTTTTTATCTAAACTACCATAGTTTAATATTATACAGCGGACAACGAAAATATTCCACACTTTTTTATAAAAAGTTTAGAAAGGATAGGAAAAGTTCTCGAACAAAATGTTGATTTTGCGTTTCTTATTACATATAATAAGGGTATTGATTACAAGAGATATACAAGTGGAGGGCTTATGGACAATCAGGCACCGAATAATTATAACAACGGAAACTATAACGGTGGCAATAATTATAATAACGGAAATAATGGAAACAACGGAAACAATGGTAATAACGGAAACAACGGTGGCAACAACGGAGGAAAGAAAGACAACCATAACGGACAGATGATCCTGGGATTTATCATGGTCACTCTGGTGGCACTCTTTTTCCTGTCATTTTTTGCCAACCGGTTTTCACAGATGAGTTCGAAGGAAACTACATACTCCGAATTCCTAAAACAGCTGGAAAAGAATAATGTCAAAACGGTGGAATTCAGCAATTATGAGATGGATTACACACTGGTGGACGATAAAAAACCATATGAGATAACATATTACACCGGAATTGTCAATGATCCGGATCTGATCACGACACTCAAGAGTGCAAAGACATCAGAGGGGAAAGCAATTGAAATTTCGGCATCCGTGCCGGACAATACTTCGGCATGGCTGGTAAACATTTTAAGCTTTATTATTCCGCTGGTACTGATCTGGATTCTTTTTGGATTCCTGATGCGCCGGATGGGCGGAGGAGCCATGGGGGTTGGAAAATCAACCGCCAAAGTATATGTGGAGAAAACAACCGGTGTGACATTTAAAGATGTAGCTGGACAGGACGAGGCAAAGGAATCCCTGCAGGAAGTGGTGGATTTTCTGCACAATCCGAAGAAATACAGCGATATCGGGGCAAAGCTCCCGAAGGGGGCACTTCTTGTAGGACCTCCTGGAACCGGTAAGACATTGCTGGCAAAAGCAGTTGCCGGAGAGGCAAAGGTTCCGTTTTTCTCCCTGGCAGGTTCTGATTTTGTGGAGATGTTCGTCGGCGTGGGTGCTTCCCGTGTGCGTGATCTGTTCAAGGAAGCACAGAAGATGGCACCGTGTATTATTTTTATTGATGAGATCGATGCAATCGGTAAAAGCCGTGACAGCCGGTATGGCGGAGGCAATGATGAGCGTGAACAGACCTTAAACCAGCTGCTTGCGGAGATGGATGGATTTGATGCATCCAAAGGTATTTTAATTCTTGCGGCAACGAACCGTCCGGAAGTTCTGGATAAGGCACTGCTTCGTCCGGGACGTTTTGACCGTCGGATCATTGTTGACAAGCCGGATCTGAAAGGCCGTCTGGAAACTTTAAAAGTACATTCCAAGGATGTACACATGGATGAAACGGTAGATCTGGATGCACTGGCACTGGCTACTGCCGGTCTGGTGGGATCGGATCTTGCCAATATGATTAACGAGGCTGCCATCAATGCGGTAAAGAATGGACGAAAGTTTGTCAATCAGTCGGATCTGTTTGAAGCATTTGAACTTGTGGCTGTCGGTGGAAAAGAGAAAAAGGACCGTGTCATGAGTGATAAGGAGCGTAAGATTGTCTCTTATCACGAGGTAGGGCATGCACTTGTTTCGGCACTTCAGAAAAATACAGAGCCGGTTCAAAAGATTACTATCGTACCGCGTACCATGGGAGCATTGGGATACACGTTACAGACACCGGAAGAAGAAAAGTATTTAGAGACCAAAGATGAACTTCTTGCAAAGATTACGACCTTTATGGCAGGACGTGCAGCGGAGGTACTTGTATTCCACTCAGCGACCAGCGGTGCAGCAAATGATATTGAGAATGCAACAAAGATTGCGCGTGCAATGGTTACGATGTATGGTATGTCAGATACGTTTGGCATGATGTGTCTTGCTACGGTGGAAAACCAGTATCTGGATGGCCGTGCCGGTCTGATCTGCGGAGAAGATACCGCAGGACAGATTGATAAGGAAGTGCTTTCCATTATTAATAAAAGCTACGAGGATGCAATGCAGATGCTGACAGAAAATCGTGACATTTTGGATCATATCAGCGATTATCTGTACGAAAAGGAGACGATCACCGGCAAGGAATTCATGAAGATTTTCCGCGAAATGAAAGGACTTCCGCAGGAAGAAGATAAAGAGTCACTGATGCCGGATGACACAGCGGATGAGAAAAAAGCATCACAGGAACCGCGTGTGTTATCCAAAGAAAATAATGAAGCGAAAGACGACACTTCAATTGCAGAGGACAGTCAGTCCAAAGCTGCGATTGTGAGTGATGATATGTTTGAGGAATAATTCATGTTCGACTTTCAGGAAGAATTACGTAAACTCCCGGATCAACCGGGAGTTTATATTATGCATGACAAAACGGATGCGATCATATATATAGGAAAAGCAGTCAGCCTGCGCAAACGGGTGCGGCAGTATTTTCAGCCGAGTCATGATGAGGGCATCAAGAAAAAACAGATGGTGGAGCACATTGCACGGTTTGAGTATATTATTACCGATTCCGAGCTGGAGGCTTTGGTGCTGGAGTGCAATCTGATCAAAGAGCACACACCCAAATATAATACGATGCTGCGGGATGACAAGACGTACCCTTATATCCGGGTGACGGTGCAGGAAGATTTTCCGCGGGTTCTTTTTTCCCGCCAGGTAAAAAAAGATAAGTCTCGTTATTTTGGACCGTATACGAGTGCCGGTGCGGTAAAAGATACGATAGAGCTGATCAATAAACTTTATAAACTGCGCACCTGTAACCGTAAGCTTCCGAGAGATATCGGATTAGAACGTGCCTGCTTGAATTATCATATTCATCAGTGTGATGCTCCCTGTCAGGGGCATGTGGATAAAGAGACGTATGGAAAGCAGGTCAGTAAGGCACTGGAATTTTTAAATGGAAACTATGGACCGGTAATACGTGAATTAAAAGAAAACATGCAGAAGGCATCCGAGGAGATGGAGTTTGAGCGGGCGATCGAATACCGTGAGCTGTTAAACAGTGTCAGCCAGATTGCCCAGAAACAGAAAATTACCAATACGGACGGAGAAGACAAAGATATCATTGCACTGGCGAGTGATGACCGGGATGCGGTGGTTCAGGTGTTTTTTATCCGCAGTGGAAAGATTATCGGAAGGGATCATTTTCATGTGCGTGTGGGATCTGAAGAAAGCACAGGGGATATTCTGGTAAATTTTGTGAAACAGTATTATTCTGGGACGCCGTTTGTCCCGCGGGAAATCATGCTCCAGGAAGCAATCGAAGATATTCCGGTGCTGGAAGAATGGCTGAGTGCCAAACGCGGGCGGAAAGTGACGATACGGATTCCGCAGAAAGGACTCAAAGAAAAGCTGGTGGAGCTGGCTGCGAAAAATGCACAGTTGGTGCTCAGCCAGGATAAAGAAAAGATTAAGAGAGAAGAAGGGCGTACCATCGGCGCGGTAAAAGAGATTGAGCAGCTGCTTGGCATGAAAGGGCTTAATCGTATGGAAGCCTATGATATTTCTAATATTAATGGATTTGAAACCGTAGGTTCTATGATTGTATACGAAAAAGGACGGCCGAAACGCAGCGATTACCGGAAATTTAAACTCCGCACGGTATCGGGACCGGATGATTACGCTTCCATGCATGAGGTCCTGACCCGGCGGTTTACGCACGGCATGCAGGAACAGAAAGAACTGGAAGAAAAAAATATGCCACAGGAAGTCGGAAGTTTTACACGCTTCCCGGATATCATTATGATGGATGGTGGACGCGGCCAGGTAAATATCTGTCTGCAGGTGCTGGAAGAACTGGGACTGGATATTCCGGTCTGCGGTATGGTAAAGGATGACAATCACCGTACAAGGGGACTGTATTTCCACAATGTGGAAATTCCGATTGACCGGCATGGAGAGGGATTTAAACTGATTACCCGGATTCAGGATGAAGCACACCGGTTTGCCATTGAGTATCACCGGTCTTTGCGTTCCAAGGCACAGGTACACTCCATTTTAGATGACATTGAGGGAATCGGACCGGCCAGAAGAAAGGCACTGATGCGCAGATTCCAGTCTATGGAAAATATGAAAAACGCATCTGTGGAGGAGCTGGCAGAAACCGACAGCATGAATCTGGCGGCTGCACAGAATGTATATGATACCCTGCATTCCGGACCGGCTTAGCAACTTGTGATATGGAAAGATTCATGGTACAATCTGTTTATAAAAAGGCAGTCCGGCACAGGTACTGCTTAATATGAGCCACAGGGGGAAATGAATATGTCAAATGGAAGTGTTAGTGTTGAAAAAGTTGCGCAGGTTTTAAATCTGAAAAATTTTACGCCGGATATCAATCTGAAAAAATGTAAGATTATTTCCAGCGATGTGAATCGTCCGGCATTACAGCTGACCGGATATTTTGAACATTTCGAAGAATCAAGAATACAGATGATTGGAAATGTAGAATATACGTTTATCCAGCAGATGAGTGATGCGGAAAAGAAAACCCGTTATGATGCGTTTCTGAAGTTTGATATCCCATGTGTGATTTTCTGCCGCAGTCTGCAGCCGGATGAAATTTTCTTAGAAGAGGCAATAAAAAATGAAGTGCCGGTTCTTGGTACGGACCGTCCGACTTCTGAATTTATGGCAGAGCTGATCTATACACTGGGTGAAGAACTGGCACCCTGTATTACCGTTCACGGGGTTCTGGTCGATGTATATGGCGAGGGTCTCATGATTACAGGTGACAGTGGAATCGGAAAAAGCGAGGCGGCTCTGGAACTGATCCGCCGCGGACATCGTCTGGTTACGGATGATGTAGTGGAAATCCGCAAGATCAATGAACATACACTGATCGGAACTTCTCCGGAAGTGACCCGGCATTTTATTGAACTGCGGGGCATTGGCATCATAGATGTAAAGACTCTGTATGGTGTAGAGTGCGTCAAGGAAAAGCAGCAGATTGATCTGGTTATTAAACTGGAAGACTGGAAGAAAGATGCGGATTATGACCGCCTGGGACTGGAAGAAGAATATATCGAATATCTGGGCAATAAGGTAGTATGTCATTCCCTTCCAATCCGCCCGGGACGTAATCTGGCTGTTATTTGTGAGACTGCGGCTGTCAACCACAGACAGAAGAAGATGGGCTACAATGCGGCACAGGAATTGTATCGCAGAGTCCAGGCAAATATGACAAAAAGCAATGATGAAGAATAGACGAGAGTAAATGAGGAGATGTAAGAAATCATGGAAAAAAAGAAGAATGCGTGGGAGAAATACCCGGAAGGAACCGAAAGACAGGATGTATTTACATTTGCGGAAGAATACCGTAAGTTTATATCTTCCTGCAAGACCGAGCGCGAGTGTGCAGCGGAATTCTACCGGCAGGCAAAGGAAGCCGGATTTACAGATCTGAGTGAAAAGATCGCGCAGAATGCAAAATTAAAAGCCGGAGACCGCATTGTTGCCAATAATATGGGAAAGGGTCTGGCTCTGTTTGTGATCGGCGAAAAAGACATCGAGGAAGGAATGAACATTCTCGGCGCACATATTGATTCCCCACGTATGGATTTAAAACAGGTACCGTTATATGAAGATACGGAGATGGCACTGTTAGATACGCATTATTATGGAGGTGTGAAGAAATACCAGTGGGTGACACTTCCACTTGCACTGCACGGTGTAATCTGTAAAAAAGACGGCACAACGGTTACGGTCAATATCGGAGAAAAACCGGAAGATCCTGTTTTTGGCGTGAGTGATCTGCTGATTCATTTAGCGGGAGAACAGATGGAGAAAAAGGCATCCAAGGTGATCGAAGGAGAAAACCTTGATCTGCTTGTCGGAAGTATTCCGGCAGCAAGTGAGGATGAAAAAGAGAAAAAAGAGATGAAAGACCGCGTAAAGGCGAATATTTTAAATATTCTGTCCAAAGAGTACGGTGTGGACGAGGAAGATTTTCTGTCTGCGGAGATTGAAGTTGTCCCGGCAGGGGCTGCCAGAGATTACGGCTTTGACCGCAGCATGATCATGGGATACGGACATGACGACAGAGTGTGTGCTTATCCATCTTTTGCGGCAATGCTTGAGATTGAAAAGCCACAGCATACCAGCGTATGTCTTCTGGTAGACAAAGAGGAGATCGGAAGTGTCGGTGCATCCGGCATGCAGTCCCATTTCTTTGAGGACAGTGTGGCAGAGATCATCAATCTGCTTGGGGAATACAGCGAATTGAAAGTGCGCAGAGCGCTGCATAATTCCAGAGTGCTTTCTTCCGATGTATCTGCGGCATTTGATCCGAATTATCCGTCTGTGATGGAAAAACGTAACTGTGCTTACTTTGGAAAGGGACTTGTCCTGAACAAATATACAGGAGCCAGAGGAAAATCAGGTTCCAATGATGCAAATGCAGAGTATATTGCAAGACTGCGCAGAATTTTTGATGATAATGATGTATCGTTCCAGACATCAGAACTTGGAAAAGTAGATCAGGGAGGCGGCGGAACCATCGCATATATTCTTGCAAATTATGGCATGAATGTTATTGACAGCGGAGTTGCCGTATTGAATATGCATGCACCATGGGAAATCATCAGCAAAGTGGATCTGTATGAGGCACTGCACGGCTATGTGGCTTTCCTGAAGGAGGCATAATGGATCAGTGGCTTGAAGAAATCAGGGCGGCATTGCCTGAGCTGGTCGTATATCAGCAGGAACCGATGAAAAAACACACGACATTTCGCGTGGGAGGTCCTGCGGATCTTTACGTGTGTCCAAAGAAACAGGAACTTCCGGTAATTCTTGGCCTGGCTAAAAAGAAAGGGCTTGCAGTGACCGTGATCGGAAACGGAAGTAATCTTCTGGTTGGAGACAAAGGAATCCGTGGACTTGTTATTGAAGTCGGGGCACAGATGAATGCGGTGGAAGTGCAGGGAAATATCCTGCGTGCGCAGGCAGGTGCCCTGCTTTCCCAGGTGGCTGCAAAAGCGGCAGCTGCCGGTCTGGGCGGCATGGAATTTGCTGCCGGAATTCCGGGAAGCATGGGCGGTGCAGTGACCATGAATGCGGGTGCCTATGGCGGAGAAATGAAAGATGTCATCCGGCAGGTGACAGTGCTTACCCAGGAGTGTGAGCAAAAGGTACTCTCACGGGAGGAACTGGATCTGTCCTACCGGCACAGCTGTATTCCCAAGAATCATTTCCTGGTACTGGAGGCAGAGTTGTCCCTGACGCCGGCACCGGAGCAGGAGATCCGTGCAAAGATGGCAGAACTCAGGGAAAAACGTGTGGAGAAGCAGCCGCTGGAGTATCCAAGTGCAGGCAGTACGTTTAAGCGTCCGGAAGGCTATTTTGCAGGAAAACTGATTATGGATGCCGGGCTGAGAGGCTATGCAGTGGGGGATGCCCAGGTTTCCGAAAAACACTGCGGATTTGTGATAAACAGAGGAAATGCCACCGCAGCAGAGATTTTGCAGCTGATGAAAGATGTACAGGAACGTGTGAAAAAACAGTCTGGTGTGACACTTGAACCGGAAGTGAAAATGATAGGAGAGTTCTAGATGAGATTTGTAATTGTGACGGGCATGTCAGGAGCCGGAAAAAGTACAGCAATGAAAATGATGGAAGATATGGGATTCTTTTGTATCGATAATCTTCCGATTCCGCTTCTGGATAAACTTGTGGATTTTGCAACAAATTTTGATACGCAGATGAAAAATGTGGCGATCGGAATTGATGCGCGGAGCGGTGAAAATCTGGATAAAGTGCAGGATATGCTGGAAATTTTAAAAAGTAAGGATGTCCAGTATGAAGTGCTGTTTCTGGATGCAGAGGATGCGGTTCTTGTAAAACGCTATAAAGAGACCCGAAGAAGCCATCCGCTGGCACAGGGAGAGCGTGTGGATAAGGGAATCATGCGGGAACGTCAGAAAATGGAATTTCTGAAAAAAGAAGCGGATTATATTATCGACACCAGCCGTCTGCTTACGAGAGAATTAAAAACAGAACTGGAAAAGATCTTTGTGCAGGATGAAGAATTTAACAGCATGTATGTTACTATCCTTTCTTTTGGATTCAAGTATGGAATTCCGGCAGATTCTGATATCGTCATGGATGTGCGGTTTCTGCCAAATCCGTATTATGTGGAAGAACTTCGTCCGAAGACAGGAAATGATGTGGAAATCCAGCAGTATGTCATGAAATATGATGAGGCAAAGATCTTTTTAAACAAGCTGGAAGATATGGTGACATTTCTGATTCCACACTATATTTCCGAGGGCAAGAATCAGCTGGTAATTTCCATCGGATGCACCGGAGGAAAACATCGTTCCGTCACACTTGCCAATGAATTGTACAAGCGTCTGAGTCAGAAAAAAAACCGGGAATACGGATTGAAAATTGAACATCGCGATATCGGGAAAGATGCGCTGAGAGGAAAATAGGATGTCGTTTTCGAGTGAAGTAAAAGAGGAACTGGCAAAACAGTTCGGACGGAGCAGACATTGCCAGATCGCAGAACTGGCAGGAATACTGGAACTGGAAGGCATGCTGGATGAAGAGGGAAAGCTTGTAGTTTCCAACGAAAATTCTTTGCTGCAGACAAAATATGGTCTGCTGTTGCAAAAAATATTTGGAGAGAAACAGGAGGTTTTACAGATCATGCAGACACTGCACTGGGATCAGGAACCGTACCGGTCCCGGAAAATAAATCACCGGAGAGCGGATGGGATGCTGGTGCAGCAGACATGCTGTAAGAGAGCATTTATCCGTGGAGCATTTATGGCAGCGGGATCGATCAGTGATCCGAATAAATCCTATCATTTTGAAATTGTCTGCCATACGCTGGAACAGGCACAGCAGCTGAAAGAACTGATGGAATTTTTTGAGACGGAGCCTAAGATTGTAGAACGCAAAGAGCGTATGGTGGTTTACCTGAAAGAAGGTTCACAGATTGTGGATCTGCTGAATGTCATGGAAGCTTATGTATCTTTGATGAATCTGGAAAATGTAAGAATTTTAAAGGAGATGCGCAATTCTGTGAACCGCAAGGTAAACTGTGAGACTGCAAATATCAACAAAACGGTGAATGCAGCAGTGAAACAAATGGAAGATATCAAACGGATCCGGGATACCATAGGGTTTGACAACATTCCAGAACCGCTGGCGGAGATTGCTCAGGCACGTCTGGATTATCCCGAGGCAACTTTAAAGGAACTGGGAACTTATCTTGATCCACCGGTCGGAAAATCGGGTGTGAATCACAGATTACGGAAACTTGCCGCAATTGCGGAAAATCTTATATAAAGGGGAAACTATGTATGAGCCAGAAACTGTTATTTATTTTTAATCCGCATGCAGGAAAAGGACAGATTAAAAATCATCTTGTAGATATTGTGGACATGATGGTGAAGGCAGGATTTGACGTGACAATTTATACCACACAGGCACAGGCAGATGCGACGCGCAAGGTGGTGGAAGAGGGTGCGGGATATGACCGTATTGTCTGCAGCGGGGGTGACGGAACACTTGATGAAGTGATGACCGGGCTGATGCAGGCGAAGCTGCATATTCCGATTGGATATATTCCTGCCGGAAGTACAAACGACTTTGCCAATTCTCTTGGAATTCCGAAGGAGATGCTAAAGGCAGCGGAACGTGCGGTTGGACAAAACAGATTTCCATGTGATATCGGAGATTTCAATTCGGATACCTTTGTCTATGTGGCAGCGTTTGGTCTGTTTACAGAGGTTTCCTATAAGACATCCCAGCAGCTGAAAAATATTTTCGGGCACGTGGCATATATTATGGAGGGTGTCAAACAGCTCCGGGACATTCCATCGTTCCGTATGCAGGTGGAATATGACGGAAAAGTGTTTCAGGATGAATTTATATACGGAATGGTTACCAATTCCGTTTCTGTCGGGGGCTTTAAGGGAATGACCGGAAATGATGTAAAACTTGATGACGGTCTGTTTGAAGTGACTTTGATCCGCAATCCGAAGAATCCGATTGAACTGAATGAAATCCTTGCCTGCCTGACAAATATGATTGATGATTCGGATCTGATTTATTCGTTTAAAACCGATGCCGTACACATTACGGCGAAGGAAGAAGTACCGTGGACACTCGATGGTGAATTCGGCGGAGCACACCGGGAAGTAGTCATCCGAAATTTGAAGCAGAGAGTTGAAATATTTTGTTAAAAAATTAACTTTATTTTTTGGGAAAAGTGTACTATAATCTAGGTAACTTATGATTAGGAGGAAATACAAATGTTAGTATCTGCAACAGAAATGCTGAAAAAAGCAAAAGCAGGCCACTATGCAGTTGGTCAGTTCAATATCAATAACCTGGAGTGGACAAAGTCCATTCTTCTTACCGCACAGGAATTAAAGAGCCCTGTAATCCTTGGTGTATCTGAGGGTGCTGGTAAGTATATGACTGGTTTCAAGACCGTAGCAGCTATGGTTAAGGCTATGGATGAGGAGCTTGGAATCACAGTTCCTGTAGCACTTCACTTAGATCATGGAACATACGAAGGATGCTACAAGTGTATCAAGGCTGGTTTCACATCTATCATGTTTGACGGATCTCATTATCCATTCGAGGAGAACCTTGCAAAGTCTACAGAGTTAGTTAATGTAGCACATAACTTAGGTCTTTCTATCGAGTGTGAAGTTGGTTCCATCGGTGGTGAAGAAGATGGTGTTGTTGGTATGGGCGAGTGCGCAGATCCAGACGAGTGCAAGACAATTGCAGATCTGGGCGTTGATATGCTGGCTGCTGGTATCGGTAATATCCATGGTAAATATCCTGCAAACTGGCAGGGATTAAGCTTCGAGACTCTCGATGCAATCCAGGCAAAGACTGGTGTTATGCCATTAGTTCTTCACGGGGGTACAGGTATCCCTGCAGATATGATCAAGAAAGCAATCTCTCTTGGTGTATCTAAGATCAATGTAAATACAGAGTGCCAGTTATCTTTCGCAGATGCTACACGTAAATACATCGAGGCTGGTAAGGACTTAGAGGGCAAGGGATTTGATCCTCGTAAGCTTCTTGCTCCTGGTGCAGATGCTATCAAAGCTACTGTTAAGGAGAAAATGGAACTGTTCGGTTCTGTTGGAAAAGCTGAATAATAGAACATGTACAAAAAGGAAGTGCCGCATGACACTTCCTTTTTTCATTTCATAGGAAAAAGGCTGGTATGCCTCATACAAAGAAATTAGAAAATGTACCTGTTTTGTAGTAGAACTGGAAGAAGTAGACAAAAAAGAAGTAGATTTTGATAGAAAAACGTCAAAATGTATAAATTATAAAAAAATTCTAAAAAGAGGTTGCATTTTGTGTTGGAAAGAGGTATCTTAGTTTCAGATTAAACATGAGTTAAGAACGAGGGCGTTCCAATATAGCTATTGGAATGCCCTTTTTTAGTAAGATGACTGATGTTTGGTGAATAAGCGTACAATCAGGGGATTTGATTGTGAAAAGAAAGGATGTTGTAAAAAATGAGTGATTATTTTAACGTTGCAGACATTTTTGGCGAGAACGTATTCAATGACACTGTCATGCAGGAACGTCTTCCAAAAAAAGTTTACAAGAAACTTCACGAAGTTATGGATGAAGGAAAAGAACTTGATCTTGAGACCGCAGACGTCATCGCACATGAGATGAAAGAGTGGGCAATCGAGAAAGGCGCTACCCATTATACCCACTGGTTCCAGCCATTGACTGGTGTAACGGCAGAGAAGCATGATTCTTTTATCACAGCACCGATGCCAAATGGCAAGGTTCTGATGAGCTTTTCCGGTAAAGAACTGATCAAGGGCGAGCCGGATGCATCTTCTTTCCCGTCTGGTGGACTTCGTGCCACTTTTGAGGCAAGAGGATATACAGCCTGGGATTGTACATCACCTGCTTTCGTTCGTCAGGATGCAGCAGGAGCAACACTTTGTATTCCAACTGCTTTCTGTTCTTACACAGGAGAGGCATTGGATCAGAAAACTCCGCTTCTTCGTTCTATGGAAGCGATCGATACACAGTCCATTCGTCTGTTAAGACTGTTTGGAAACACGACTTCAAAGAAGGTAACTCCTTCTGTTGGACCAGAGCAGGAATACTTTATTGTAGATCGTCAGAAGTATTTACAGCGTAAGGATCTGATCTTTACCGGACGTACTCTTTTCGGGGCAATGCCTCCAAAGGGTCAGGAAATGGACGATCACTATTTCGGAGCAATCCGTGAGAGAATCGCAGCATACATGAAAGATGTCAATAAAGAACTCTGGAAACTTGGAGTATCTGCAAAGACACAGCACAATGAAGTAGCTCCGGCACAGCATGAGCTGGCACCAATCTACGCAGAGTGCAATGTGGCAGTTGATCATAATCAGATCATCATGGAGACCTTAAAGAAAGTTGCCGGACGTCACGGATTACAGTGTCTGCTTCACGAGAAACCATTTGCAGGTGTCAATGGTTCCGGAAAGCATGACAACTGGTCCATCACAACAGATGATGGTATCAATTTACTGGAGCCGGGCAAGACTCCTCATGAGAACATCCAGTTCTTACTTGTACTTACCTGTATCTTAAAGGCAGTCGATGAGCATGCAGCACTTCTTCGCGCAGCAGCTGCTGATGTAGGAAATGATCACAGACTGGGAGCAAACGAGGCACCACCTGCCATCCTTTCCATTTACTTAGGAGATCAGCTTGGAGACGTATTAAATCAGCTGATTTCTACCGGTACAGCAACACACAGTCTGGAAGGAGAGAAACTTGAGACCGGTGTTAAGACGATTCCGGATTTCATGAAGGATGCAACAGACCGTAACCGTACATCACCGTTTGCCTTTACCGGAAACAAATTTGAGTTCCGTATGGTTGGTTCCCAGGATTCCGTTGCACAGGCAAATATCGTATTAAATACCATCGTTGCAGAGGCATTTTCAGATGCCTGTGACGTTCTTGAAAAAGCAGACGATTTCGAGCTTGCAGCACATGATCTGATCAAGAAATATGCTATTGAGCATCAGAGAATCGTATTCAACGGAAACGGATACTCTGATGAGTGGGTTGCAGAAGCAGAAAAGAGAGGACTTCCAAATATCAAGTCCATGGTAGATGCAATTCCAGCATATACCGCTCCGGAATCTGTAGCTGCATTTGAAAAATTTGGAGTATTTACCAAGCCTGAGCTTGAATCCCGTGTAGAGATCGAGTACGAGACTTATGCAAAGACCATCAATATCGAAGCAAAGGCTATGATTGATATCGCAGGAAAGCAGATCATTCCGGCTGTTATCAAGTACACAACAGAACTTGGACAGTCAATTGCAACGGTAAAGAGTGCATGTGCATCTGCAGATGTCAGCGCACAGACAGATATTTTGACAGAGACATCCTCCCTGCTTGCTGAGACACAGAAAGCACTCAAGAGTCTGGAAACTGTTACTGCAAAGGGAACAGAAATGGGTGAAGGTAAGGAACAGGCTGTATATTACAGGGATGAGGTGAAATCTGCTATGGATGCACTCCGTGCACCGGTAGATAAGCTGGAGATGATCGTTGACAAGGATTTATGGCCAATGCCATCTTATGGAGATCTGATCTTTGAAGTTTAATCCAAAGATTTAAGGAACATTTTTTACAAACATCTTATAAAATAAAAAAGAGACATTTTTTCAGAACCACGAAGCTGTGGAATTTTGGGGAAGTGTCTCTTTTTCTATATAGGGAGGAGATTGTTATGGATAAACAACAAATTGTAAGTTTTATCAATGAAAATATGTTTGGCATCTGGTTTCTGATCGGTGCCGCACTGGTATTCTGGATGCAGGCAGGCTTTGCCATGGTAGAAACCGGTTTTACCAGAGCAAAGAATGCAGGCAACATTTTGATGAAGAACCTGATGGACTTCTGTATTGGTACCGTAATGTTTATCCTGATCGGTTTTTCATTATTGCTGGGAGAAGATGTTCTTGGTTTTATCGGCAAACCGGGATTTGATATCTTTACTAGTTATGCAAATTTTGATTTTTCGAATTTTGTGTTTAACTTAGTATTCTGTGCAACTACAGCAACGATTGTATCAGGTGCTATGGCAGAGCGTACAAAATTCTTATCCTACTGTATTTATTCAGCAGTAATTTCGGCATTGATTTATCCGATTGAAGCACACTGGATCTGGGGCGGCGGCTGGTTATCACAGCTTGGATTCCACGATTTTGCAGGTTCCTGTGCCATTCATATGGTTGGTGGTATTTCAGCGCTCATCGGTGCAGCAATGCTCGGACCACGTATTGGGAAGTTCTCAAAAGATAAGTCTGGGAAGATTACAAAAGTCAACGCATTCCCGGGACACAATCTTCCACTTGGATGCCTTGGATGTTTTATTCTCTGGTTTGGCTGGTATGGATTTAATGGCGCTGCATGTACTTCCGGTTCACAGCTTGCCAGCGTATTTCTTACAACGACCGTAGCTCCGGCAGTTGCAACAGTTGTATGTATGATCTTTACATGGCTTAAATATGGTAAACCTGATGTATCAATGTGCCTGAATGCATCACTTGCAGGACTTGTAGCAATTACCGCTCCTTGTGATGTAACCGATTGTTTCGGTGCAATCTGCATTGGATTTGTTTCTGGATTACTTGTCTGCTTTGGCGTATGGCTTTTGGATTACAAGCTGCACATCGACGATCCGGTTGGTGCGGTAGCTGTACATATGATGAATGGTATCTGGGGTACCATCGCAGTTGGTTTATTTGCTACCAAATCCGCACCGGGAAATGATTCGGTGGTTGGTTTATTCTATGGTGGTGGATTCAGACAGCTTGGTATTCAGCTGTTAGGTTTTGTTACGGTAGCTGCATGGACAGCTGTAACCATTACCATTGCATTTATCGTCATTAAGAAAACGATTGGACTTCGTGTTACAGAGGAAGAAGAAATTGTTGGTCTGGATTCTATGGAACATGGACTTGCATCAGCTTACTCAGGATTTTCTATCATGGATGTTTCCAATACCATGACAATGGATATCAATGAAAATACAGATTTGGGTACACCGGAATATGCACAGGCTTCTACGGCAAAGAGAGATGCAGCAGTCAAGGTGGTTTCCACCGTGCCAAAGGATGCAACCGGCATGTACAAAGTGGTTATTATTGCAAAGCTTTCCCGATATGATCATTTGAAGAAAGCAATGAACGATCTGGGTGTTACGGGAATGACCTGCACACAGGTTATGGGTTGTGGTATCCAGAAAGGCTCCGGCGAGCGTTACCGTGGTGCTGAAGTCGATGCAACCTTACTTCCGAAGATTAAGGTAGAGGTTGTTGTAAGCAAGATCCCAGTAGACAGCGTAGTGGCTGCAGCAAAGAAGGCACTTTATACCGGACATATCGGAGATGGAAAAATCTTCGTATACGATGTGGCAAAGGTTGTCAAGATTCGTACCGGTGAGGAAGATATGGAAGCCTTACAGGATGTTGAATAATTTTGCACTAATCTAATGGCTAGGTTAGTGAATCTAATCCCCTTAGTTTTAGTATACATCAACAGCGGACCCCTGGCGAAAGCCGGGGGTTTTTGCTGTCGATAAATAAAACTTTCTATTGCACATATTATTTGGTATAATATATGGATAAAAGAATTTTTATTATTTCTGCGGGGAGAAAACTATGAACTATGGAAGAACTTCTTTGCGCCGGAGAGCAAAACAGCTGGACGCAAGAGGAACGAGAATACGTCATAAAATCGGAGTCATACTGGGGAAACTTCTACTGATTGGAATCATTGTGGGAGGCTGTGCGACAGTGAGTTTTGGAGTGGGTGCATTTAAAGGAATTCTTGCATCCGCACCGGATATATCCGAAGTGGATGTCATTCCAACGGGATATTCCACGAAAGTGCTTGCGACAGACGGAAGTGAGACAGCAAAATTAGTGGCAGCCGGATCCAACCGGCAGTACGTGACAATTGACCAGATTCCGGAGAATCTGCAGCATGCGGTAGTGGCGATCGAGGATGAGCGTTTTTATGATCATAACGGTATTGACCTGAAAGGAATTGTCAGGGCACTGGTGGCGGATGTCCGGACCAGAGATTTCAGTCAGGGGGCAAGTACACTTACGCAGCAGCTGATTAAAAATAATGTGCTGAGTGAGCAGTGGGCAAACGAAAATGACAGTAATATTTCCAAAATGGAAAAGATGGAACGTCAGGTACAGCGGAAAATACAGGAACAGTATCTGGCAATAGAGCTGGAAAAAAAGGTAAATGACAAGAACTGGATTCTCGAAAATTATCTGAATTCCATCAACCTTGGAAGCAATACCCTTGGGGTTCAGGCAGCAGCACAGCGTTATTTTGGGAAAGATGTGTCAAAGCTGACACTTTCGGAATGTGCGGTTATTGCCGGAATTACAAAGAATCCGGCAGGTTACAATCCCATTCTTCATCCAAAGGAAAATGCAAAGCGCAGAAAGAATGTGCTGGATGCCATGAAAAAACAGGGATATATTTCGCAGAAACAGTATGATAAAGCGATGGCAGATGATGTGTATGGCAGGATTTCCGAACACAATGATGTGAGGGAAGAAACCATGAACACATATTTTGTGGACGCGGTCATTGATGATGTTTTTGATGATCTGGTAAATATCAAAGGCTATTCGGAGTCAGAAGCATACAAGGCAATTTATCAGGGGGGATTGACGATCAAGTCCACACAGAATCTTCAAATCCAGAAAATCTGCGATGAGGAGGTGGCAGACAAAGCCAATTATGATGCGGGTACTAAATATTCATTCTATCTTTCTTTTCAGGTGAAGGAGAAGGATGGTACAATAAAAACATATACCAATCAGACAATGCTTTCCTATTATAAAAAGAAAAACAAAAGTCAGAATTATTCGATCAATTTTGCATCGGAGGAGGACTGCCGGGCTGCAATTGCACAGTACGAAAAAGATGTCCTCGGGAAAGGGGACAAGCTGGTAGAAAATTCAGAGTATATTTTCATTACCATGCAGCCACAGGTGGCGATGACGATTATGGATCAGTCGACCGGAGAGGTACAGGCTATTGTCGGCGGACGTGGAAATAAGGCTGGAAACCGTACCTGGAACCGTGCAACAAAGACCTGCCGGCAGCCGGGATCTACTTTTAAAATCATTGCATGCTATGCGCCGGCACTTGATGCCGGGGGAAAAACGCTGGCATCCGTGCAGGATGATGCACCATTTACAGTCGGAAATAAAACATATAATAATTACTCACATACATTCGGAGGTTTTACAAGCATCCGGAAAGCAATTACAAAATCCATCAATATTGTGACTGTAAAAACACTTCAGGATATTGGCGTGGATCTGGGGTATGAATATGCAGAAAATTTCGGATTTTCTACGTTGACCGATACGGACAGAAACCTTGGAATTTCTCTCGGAGGCCTGACACAGGGGGTGACAAACCTGGAACTTACTGCAGCTTATGCTGCAATTGCAAATCAGGGAGAATATAACGAACCAAGTTTTTATACCCAGGTGCTGGATCATGACGGCAATGTTCTTCTTGACAAAACACAGACAAAGGAACAGCGTCAGGTAATAAAAGAGGATACCGCATGGCTTCTGACAGATGCCATGAAAGATGTTATGACGAGTGGAACGGGTATGAGGGCTTATTTTGGAACCGGAATGGCTCAGGCAGGAAAATCCGGTACGACAACGCTGAACAGGGATGCACTGTTTGCCGGATTTACGCCTTATTACACCTGCGTGGTATGGGGCGGATATGATGACAATTCCATTCAGTCAGCTACGGGATATCCAAAGAATTTGTGGAAAGCCGTGATGAAGCGGATTCATGCAGATCTTAAGGCAAAAGATTTTGAAAAGCCTTCCGGAATTACACAGGCTGTTGTCTGTGCAAAATCCGGACTTCTGCCGGAAGCGGATGTCTGTGATAAAGACCCACGTGGAACGCAAAGTTATACGGAATATTTTGCAGAAGGAACGGTTCCGACCGAGAACTGTGATCATCATATTTCTCTGCAGATCTGTGAGGCATCGGGAAAAGTTGCCGGAGAATACTGTCCGGCAGATCAGGTTGTGACAAAAACTTATATTGTGGGTGCCGAAAAGGGCTCGGCTGATTACCAGTACTGTGCGACAGAGAAATTTTTAAATGGAACATGCAATATACACGATGCCGAAACGCAGGATGAGGAGAAGCCGGAAGAAGAACCGGAAGATCCACCGGATGATGCAAAGCCGGAAGAAACACATGAACCGGAACAGATACCGGAGAAGAATGAGGAATGATACAAAGGAGAATAGGATATATGCGAGTGGTCTATACCGGAGGAGAGGGTGAAATCACAGAGAAGAAATCTCATTTTATAGCAACGGTAAAACCTGTCCAGTCAGAAGAAGAAGCGGTTGCTTTCATTAATGAGACAAAGAAAAAATACTGGGATGCCCGTCATAACTGTTCTGCTTTTGTCATCGGGGAGAGGCAGGAACTGACGCGCTGTTCGGATGATGGAGAGCCGGCACAGACCGCAGGCCGTCCGATGCTGGATGTACTTCTCCGGGAGAAAATTACGGACGTTGCGGTTGTTGTTACACGTTATTTTGGAGGTGTGCTGCTTGGAACAGGAGGGCTTGTACGCGCCTATCAGGCAGCGACACAGGCGGGACTTGCAGCCAGCCGGCTCATAGAAAAATGTAAGGGGCAGCAGCTATTGGTTCATACCGATTATAATGGACTTGGAAAGCTGCAGTATCTGTTCGGACAGAAACACACTGTGATTCTGGATACGGCATATGAGGCGGATGTTACCATGATAATTCTCGTACCTGCAGAACAAAAAGAGATACTTCCGAAAGAGATTACAGAACTGACCAACGGATCTGCCGGACTGGAATGGGGGAAAACCTGCGTATATGCACTAATTGATAAAGAAGTTGTGTTTTTTTGAAAAAATTTGAAAATATGGGTTGACACTTATAGGGGTTCCATGTATAATACCATTTGTTGAGAGACATGAAACACATTGGCCCATCGCCAAATGGTAAGGCAACGGACTCTGACTCCGTCATTTCCAGGTTCGAATCCTGGTGGGCCAGCTGAAGAGCACTACATTATGTAGTGCTTTTTGTTTTATAAAAGATAAGAATAAGAAAGGACACGGTAATGTACGAATTTGACAGCAGGGTAAGATACAGTGAGACAGATGCGCAAGGCCGGATGACATGGCTGGCGCTTATGGATTACTTTCAGGATTGCAGCGTATTTCATTCAGAGGCCGTGAACCTTGGTGTGGAAGTATGGACCGATGCACAAAAGGCATGGATATTATCTTCCTGGCAGATCTGTCTGAACCGGATGCCGCGGCTGGGCGAACAGATTACGACACAGACATGGGCATATGGAATGAAAGGCTTTTACGGTTACCGGAATTTCTCCATGAACGGCAGGGATGGGGAACGGATGGCATATGCAAATTCCGTATGGGTACTGATGGATACAAAGAAGGGGATTCCGGTCAGAGTGACAAAAGAAATCTCGGATGCATACGGATTGGATCCACAGCTTCCCATGCAGTGCAGCGAGCGGAAAATTATGCTGCCGGAAAAATATGAAGAAAAAGATTCATTGGTCGTTCCTTCTTATTTCATAGATACCAATCACCATATGAACAATACCAGATATGTACAGGTGGCGATGGAATATGTTCCGAAGGAGTTTCGGACAATGGAAGTCCGGGTAGAATATAAAAAAGCTGCGATGTGCAGAGATGTAATTGTGCCGCATGTGACGATAGAAAATCCCCGTGTGACGGTTGCACTGTGTGCACCGGATGGGCAGCTATATGCAGTTGTTGTTTTTTTGAAAGCGTAGGAAAAAGATGAAATTAGCAGAATATCAGGATTTGTATTATGTAAAAAAAGTAGACTTCGGAGTATATCTGGCAGAGGATATGGGCGGTGAGACACATGTGCTGCTTCCGTCAAAACAGGTGCCGGAAGATGCAAAACCGGGGGAAAAGATAAGGGTCTTTTTATATAAAGATTCCAAAGATCGGCTGATTGCAACAACCAACACACCGAAGCTGACACTGGGAGAATATGCACCGCTTGTGGTGAAAGAAGTTGGAAAGATCGGTGCTTTTCTGGATTGGGGACTGGAAAAAGATCTGTTTCTGCCATATAAAGAGATGACTTCACGGGTAGAAGCAGGAGACGAGATTCTTGTAACCCTTTATATTGATAAAAGCAAGCGGCTTTGTGCCAGCATGAAGGGACTGTACGATCTGCTTTCCAAGGATTCACCGTATCAGAAAGATCAGATGGTAACCGGAAGGGTGTATGAGTTTTCCGATAACTTTGGTGCTTTTGTGGCAGTGGATGATCGCTTTTCCGCAAGAATACCAAATTCAGAGGATCACAGTTTTCTGAAAATCGGAGATGTGATTGAGGCGAAAGTTACTGCAGTAAAACCGGATGGAAAGTTAGATCTTACACTGCGGGAAAAAGCTTATATTCAGATGGACACGGATGCAGAGAAAATACTTGAATTGCTGGATTCCTATGCAGGAGTGCTTCCGTTTTCGGAAAAAGCGAGTCCAGAGGTGATTAAGAGGGAAACCGGATTGAGTAAAGCTGCGTTTAAACGTGCCATCGGACACTTATATAAAGAAAGAAAAATTACACTGGATGGTGGAAAAATCCGCAAGAGTTTCGTATAATGCAGGTAAAGGCAAAAGGAGGAATATAAAATGAAAAACGTAATCAGTACAGATAAAGCACCAGCCGCAATCGGACCGTACTCACAGGCGATTGAAGTGAACGGAACGGTATACACATCCGGCATTATCCCGGTTGTTCCTGCTACCGGAGAAATTCCGGAAGGATCTGTGGCACAGGCGCAGCAGGCATTTGAAAATCTGTCAAATCTGCTTGAGGCAGCCGGAACCGGAATGGATAAGGTAGTAAAAACCACTGTTTTTATCAAGGAAATGAATGATTTTGCAGCAATTAATGAAGTTTATGCAAAATTTTTCCCGTCACCATTTCCATCCAGAAGCTGTGTGGAAGTGGCACGTCTTCCGAAAGATGTTATGCTTGAAATTGAAGCCATTGCTGTAAAATAAAGAAAAGATCAAAAACGAAAAGAGATCTGTGCATTGCACAGATCTCTTTTGTTGTCTTTGCGGTTCTTTTTCCGGTCAGACGGAAACGTCAATGTTACTTCCTAAATTAGGATAAACAGAGTTCTCCATCATTTTTGCCAGCCCAACACCAAGCGATTCATTCGATGAGATGGCATTGTCAAGCATTTTAATGCTGACGGCATTTGCCAGAGAGCCGGGATCGGAACTGTTTACGGAAAGAAGCGCAGAACTGATACTTGAAATATCCATATGACAGATCTCCTTTTAAAATACTCGGTATACGTGTTTTTCTTTATTACATCTTTATTATGGCATAAATATACGAAAAATTCAATTGAATTCTGTGGATGGAAAAGGGGTTGACACATATCCGTGCCTTTGCTATAATGACAATGTAATAATTGTAACAAATTCGTAATAAAGAAGTACAAAAGTCATTGGAGGCGAAAATGAAACGTAAAACATTATTAAAATTGACCGCATGTGGGTTAGTTGGGGCACTGACCATTGGCAATTTTACTGTAGCAGCTTACGCAGCACCAACTGCTGGAGTCGCAAGCCTTGCTTCCGATATTGCAACAACATCATCTGCACCGACTGCAGGATTTTCACTGGCACTCAGTGAAGTCGCAGAAAAAGTGGAAGATGAGGCAACCGTTGCAAGTGCACAGCCGGAAGTAAAAGAAGTTGAAGCACCAGTTGTAAAGTCTGAGTATGAAGACAAAGCGGTAGCTGTTGTGGATGATTACGTGAACGTTCGTAAGAAACCAACTACAGACAGCAAGGCTGTAGGAAAATTATATAAGAATAACGTAGGAACCGTCATCGGGGAGAAGGATGGCTGGTACAAAATCAAATCTGGATCGGTAACAGGTTATGTAAAATCTGAATTCGTATCCATTGGTGATGAGAAAAAATTAAAGAAAGCAGGAAGAAGAGTTGCTCTTGTAGAGACAGAGACATTAAAAGTCCGCAAGGGAGCTTCCCAGAAGGCAGAAGTAATTACTCTGGTGCCGGAAGGAGACGATCTGACGGTACTGGATGAGTCAAAGGATGGATGGGCAAAGGTTTCTGTAGATGAAGGCAAAGGTTATGTATCTACAGATTATGTCACATTATCTACAGAATACACATATGCAGAGTCTGCTGCAGAAGAAAAGGCAAGATTACAGAAGGAAAAAGAGGAGCGTGAGGCTGCGGACAGAGCAGCACAGAAAGCAGAGAGTGCATCTCAGACAACCTCTTCAGGTTCTTCACAGTCACAAAGCTCAGATTCTTCCGTACAGGATTCATCAAGCGCATCTTCAACAGGATCAGCGGTTGCAAGTTATGCAGGACAGTTTGTAGGAAATCCATATGTATATGGTGGGACAAGCCTTACAAACGGAACGGATTGTTCCGGATTTGTAATGTCTGTATACGCACATTTCGGTGTCAGCCTTCCACACAGCTCAAGTGCTTTAAGAAGTGTAGGATATGGCGTCAGCACATCAAACATGCAGCCGGGTGATATCGTATGTTACAGCGGACATGTTGCAATCTATGTTGGAAACAATACGATTGTACATGCAAGCAATGCAAGAGACGGTATTAAATATACTTCTCCTGCAAATTACAGAACCATTCTTGCAGTTCGAAGAATTTTCTAACAATTAAGATAACATAAGTATAACAGGAGCACTTGCGAAAGCAAGTGCTCTTTTTCTTAATATTATTTAAGGATTTCTTAAATTTGCAAAAAACAGATTTTGCAAGGGAAATAACATTGACAAGCACAATCATATAAAGTTACTATGTAAAATGAGTAGTTTATTGAACGGTAACAGAGGGAGGAACAGAAATTGGCATTTACCAAGGCGAAGATAGTTATGGCAGGACTGGCGGTGACGGCGGTTTGTATTGTGGCGCCACAGCAGTTAAAGGCTCAGGTGCCCGAAGCGCAGATGGATGGCGTCATGGGACAGAGCATAGAGGATGAGACCGTGTATGAGTCAAAGCCGGATCTGGATACACTGATAGAAAAGAATGCACCTGTTTTCGGGAATCGGACATCCTTGAAAAAAGCATCGTCGTATTCGAGTGCTTTTTTGAATGCGTCTTTTACGACGGCCGGTGATTATACCAGCGCAACCTATTATCACAAAGCGGACTATGCGGATGATGAACTGGTCAACGGAATTGATGTATCGTACTGGCAGGCGGATGCAGCACTGAAGAAAAAGTATTCCAAAGACAGAACAAAGTGGACACAGACCGGATTGGACTGGGAAAGTATTCACGGAGCCGGAATTGATTTTGCTTTCGTGCGTGTGGCATCCAGAGATACGAAAGATGGAAGTATTTACAGAGATAATTGTGCAGACAGTCATATTCAGGGAGCAGTTTCCAATGATATCAATGTCGGACTGTATTTCTTTTCCCAGGCTCTGAATGAGACAGAGGCACGGGAGGAAGCACAGTATGTGCTCGATATGATTGACCAGTACGGCTGGAATGTGTCGATGCCGATCATCATGGACCGGGAGGCAGGGGCAAACAAGCGTCTGACTGCGGGAAAACTTTCCAAAACAAAAGAGACAGCGGTATGTCAGGCATTTGCGGATACCATTACGGCAGCCGGATACCGGACAGGCGTATATGCATCTTATGCGTGGATCAAAAACTATATCAATACGGATGCTTTGTATGACTGTTCCCTGTGGGTGGCACGGTACAACAATACCACGACAAGCAATACAAAATCAGGAACGCCATATGCGGATGCCGCATATGATTACGAATTCTGGCAGTATTCGTCAAAAGGGGAAGTGGATGGTTATACAGGGGTCCTTGATGTGAATTTCTGGTATAAGGATACCAGTGAACAGATAACCGGACTGAAAGCATCGGATGGGACTTCGGGAATTGTGAATCTCAGCTGGGACAGTGTTTCGGCAGAAGACGTGGACGGTTATCAGGTATGGCGCAGCGACTCGGATCAGGGAAAATATACGCTTCTAAAGTCGACAACCGACTGTAGTTATACGGACACAACGGCAGAAGGAGGGAAAGTCTATCAGTATAAAGTGAGATGTTACTGGACGATAGGGGGGAATGCTTATTACGGAACATTTTCCTCTCCGGTTTCAGTGATTACCTCGCTGGAAAAGGTTACTGGAATCGCAACACAGACGCGGACAGAGACTTCGCTTGGGTTGTCCTGGGAAGAAACACAGGGGGCTGTGGGGTATCAGATTTATCAGTACAGTGCAGCAAGTAGTCAGTATGAAATGGCAGCTGACGTGGGAGATGGAAGCACTTCTTATACGATAAGCGGCCTGACGGGGGCGAACGAATATAAGTTTAAAATCCGTGCTTATGAAAAAAATAATGATCATGTACTTCCGGGCCGGTTTTCGGATGTTTACAGTGATGTGACACTGCCGGGTCAGGTGGATCTGACGAATGTTTCTGCAACTGGGACTTCTTCCGTGAAACTGACATGGCAGACTGTGGATGGGATCACCGGATATATGATTTACCGGCTGGATACAGCAGACGGTAAATACAAACAGGTTGCGACAGTAAAAAGTGCCCAGACGCTTTTCTACACCGATCAGAAGCTTGCAGCAGGAAAGACTTATAAATATAAAGTATGTGCATACAAAACGTATAAGAATAAAAATTATAAAGGTGCGTATTCCACAGAAAAGCAGGTGAAAATCAAAAAAACAGAAAAGCCTGCAAAAGTAAAAACGATAAAGCTCAGTACAAAAGATGCAGCAGTTACCGTGCAGTGGAGTAAGGTTTCCGGGGCAACTGGTTATCAGGTATACCGGCTGAATACAAAGACCGGAAAGTATACAAAGATTGCAGCGGTCAAAGGAACTTCGTATCGGAATACAAAACTGAAAAAAGGGGCAACCTATCGCTATAAGGTCCGCGCATACAAAACGGTAAACAAAAAGAACTATTACGGAGCATTTTCAAACACCACAGCAATTAAAGTAAAGTAGGAAACAAATGAAAAAGAAAGTACAAATGAAAAAAATGGCAGGCGTGTTTTTGACATTGGCAATACTGGGAATTGGTCTTTTCCCGCCGGGAAACGTGTATGCGGCTGCAAATCAGGCGCCGGACGCAGATCCGGTGGTTGTAGTTCTTGATCCGGGACATGGAGGGCATGATCAGGGTGCCAGATATAAGTGGGACGGAAAAACATACAAGGAGAAACAGTTAAATCTTGCCATTGCAAAGACCTGTAAAACCGAACTGGAAAAGTATGCAGGAGTGAAGGTATATATGACGCGTTCTTCCGACCGTTTTGTGACACTTGGAAACCGTGTGAATTTTGCAAAAAGCAGGAAAGCAGATCTGTTTGTTGCGATACACAACAATGCTTCCCTGAAAAAAAACGACCATGGAGCCTGTGTTTATTATCCGAACAGCGGGTATAAAGAAGAGGTGGGAAGTGAAGGAAAAATGGCGGCAGCAAGTATTCAGAAACAGCTGGTGGCACTTGGACTGAAAAATAATGGAATTCTTTACCGGAATTCGGCTGTGGGGTCCCGCTATCCGGATAAATCAAAGGCAGATTACTACGCCGTGATCAAGCGGAGCAAGTATGCCGGCTTTCCGGGACTGATTGTGGAGCATGCTTATGTCAGCAACAACGATGACAGTACAACATTTCTGAATGGTAACGACCGGCTGAAACGTCTTGGCGTGGCGGATGCCACGGGCATTGCAGAATATTTTGACCTGATTTTAGATCAGGCACCGGTTCTGCAGACACCGGTTGTAAATGCGGATGAGTCGGTGACACTGGCATGGAATACGGTGCAGGGGGCTGATTATTATCGTATTTACCGCAGAATCGCGGGAACGAAAACATATGTCTGTCTCGAAGAAACAGAGGAAAACGGATACACGGATACCGGGGTAATGCCGGGAACTTCTTATGAGTATACGGTATGCGGATGCCATGTGGGATATCAGAAAGATTCCTACACAAAAATTGCGCAGGCAATGCAGATAACCGTTACAGGGGAAAACGCGAATATACAAAGTGCACAAAAAAATCAAAACTAAGATGGGGGATGGAAACCACAGATGTGGATAAAATGAAAAAATTATCCACTATCCGGAATCAAAAAATGCCGAAAAATCGAGTTATACACGAAGTTATGAACATTATCCACATAATTTGGGATAAGTTGTTTGTGGATGACAGGGATAAAAACAAACGATTGTTTTGTTAACAACGCATAAAAAGCATGTATTTGAATGATTGCAAACGGGAGGTATTTTTGATATACTAGGGAAGTTATGATTAAAACGATTGATTTTGCTGGAATTGAATTGGACAATTATACCGTTCGGGAAATGATCATGAATGTAGAAAAGGATATGTCTGATCATGGATTCCATACAATAGAAGAAGTAAACATGGATACGCTTATGCTGGCAGAAACGGATGAACTTGTCCGCAAAGCCATAGGGTTTGCGGAACATACCGTGATTGCGGAAAACGGAATTTTAGAAGCTGTTGGTGCAGGATCTTACCAGCACCGTCATGAGATCGAACATCATGATTTCTTTTTTGAACTGATGAAGCGGGTGGAACGCAATCATCAGACGGTGTTTGTGATCGGAGATACCGCGGAACATGTGGAAAAGACCTGTGCTTTTTTGTCAGAGCATTTTGGAAAATGCGAGATCCTGGGAGCAGAAGCGTTTGAAAACTGTCAGGGGGGGACGGATGCCATGGTCAATGAGATCAATGCACTGACTCCTGATATGATCTTAAGTGTTCTGCCAAGTCCGGATCAGGAACATTTCCTGATGGAGAATTGTGAGAAACTGTCTGCCGGACTGTGGTATGGAATCGGTTCCTGGGATTTTACAAAGCGCAGGCAGGGACTGCTCGGAAATATACGGAATCTGATCCGCACGCATAAACTGGAGCGGCAGCTGATTCATTATCATGGAAAGCAGGAAAGCATATCATGAGGGCAAATGTCTGGAAAGAACTGGAAAATTATTTCCTGATTTTGCTGGGCACTGCACTTATGGCCATTGCCATTCAGTGGATTTTTGACAGGGTGGGGCTGATCACCGGAGGGTTTACTGGTCTTACCATTATCATACGAAATCTTACGGAAGCGCTTCTGCCGGGAGGAATTCCTCTGTGGCTGACGAATATTGTGCTGAATATTCCGATATTTCTGTATTCCTATATCCGGTTTGGAAAAAAATATATCGGGAAAACGGGCTTTGCAACCATTTTGCTTTCGGTGTGGCTTTATCTGATACCGGTGATAGATATGTCAGGGGATGATTATATGCTTGCAGCCCTGTTTGGCGGGGCATTTACCGGCATTGGCATGGCACTGGTTCTTAAGGCGGGAGCAACGACCGGCGGAACCGATATGGTTGCGGCGATCATCCAGTCACACATGCGGCACTATACGGTGGTTCAGGTGATGCAGGTACTGGATGCAGCCATTGTGATTCTCGGATTATATGTATTTGGTTTAAGACCTACACTTTATGCAGTTGTTTCTATTTTTGTGTCGACAAAAATATCCGATGCCTTTCTGGAGGGCTTTAAGACTTCCAAAGCAGCTTTTATTATCACAAACCGGTATGAGGAAGTGGCAGAACGGCTGATGGATGAGCTTGACCGCGGGGTTACGGGACTGCACGCACAGGGGATGTACACAGAGGAGAAAAAGTGCGTTCTGTATTGCGTTGTATCAAGGAAAGAGATCGTGCGTGTGAAAGAGATTGTAAATGATGTGGATTCCTCTGCGTTTGTAATCGTATCGGATGTCCGGGAGGTTTTGGGCGAGGGATTTCTGGAATATTCGGATGATTTTTAGAACGATATTGTTAAAATTTTATAGTGAAATATTACTAACCGGAAAAAGTGGTAAGAGAGGAAATGCATAAAAAATATACATTTCCTCTTTCTTTTTTTGGAAGAATGTATTAAAATAAAAGTAATTGTTCAGAAAACAGGTGGGGGAACGATAGATTTCTGGATGAAATATGGGGATAAGGAGAGCTGACTATGATATCCAATCAAATACTTCAAAATACAATTGACGGACTGAAAGCAATTACACGTACAGATTTATGTGTGATTGATGTAGAGGGAAAAATTCTGGTCGCGACATTTCCGGATGCAGAACAGTTTGTAACTCCGGCACAGACCTTCGTGGAATCGCCGGCGGACAGTCAGGTGGTAAATGGCTGCCAGTTCTTTAAAGTGTTCGATGATCATCAACTGGAGTATATTCTGCTGGCATATGGAGACAGCGAGGATGTGTATATGATTGGAAAGATTGCTGCTTTCCAGATTCAGAATCTTTTGGTTGCCTATAAGGAACGTTTTGATAAAGATAATTTTATCAAGAACCTGATTTTGGACAATCTGCTTTTGGTAGATATATACAATCGTGCCAAGAAACTTCATATTGAAACAGAAGTACGCCGTGTGGTATTCTTGGTGGAGACAAACCGTGAGAAAGATGGAAATGAGCTGGAGAAGATCCGGGGACTTTTTGGTGGGAAATCAAAGGATTTCGTCACAGCGGTAGATGAAAAAAACATTATTGTAGTCAAAGAACTTGCAGAAAATGAAACCTATGAGGATTTGAATAAGACAGCAGATGTAATCATCAGGCTGTTTAAATCTGATACCAATTGCAATATTCATATCGCATATGGTACCATTGTGAACGAATTGAAAGAGGTTTCGAGATCTTATAAAGAGGCGCGCATGGCACTGGATGTCGGAAAGATCTTCTTTGAGGGACAGGATGTGATTGCGTATTCCCAGCTGGGAATTGGCCGACTGATTTATCAGCTTCCAATTCCATTGTGCAAAATGTTTATCAAAGAAATCTTTGGTGGAAAATCACCAGATGATTTTGATGAGGAAATTCTGACGACGATCAACAAATTCTTTGAAAACAGTCTGAATGTGTCAGAGACTTCAAGACAGCTGTACATTCATCGTAATACGCTGGTGTACCGGCTGGACAAGCTGCAGAAGAGCACAGGTCTGGATCTGCGGGTTTTTGAAGATGCAATCACGTTTAAGATCGCACTCATGGTAGTCAAGTATATGAAGTATATGGAAACACTGGACTATTAGAGATTGAAGGAGAGATTATGATTACACTGGAACATGTCAGCAAGACATATGCGGCAGGAGTTCCTGCCTTAAATGACGTGAGTCTGGAAATAGAAGATGGTGAATTTGTATTTGTTGTAGGAGACAGCGGTTCGGGAAAGTCAACCCTGATTAAACTGTTGTTAAAAGAACTTGAGCCAACGGAAGGAAGCATTACCATTGCAGGGAAAAAGCTTGGGAAGATCCGCAGAAAGCAGATCCCGAAATTCAGGAGAAACATCGGAGTGGTATTTCAGGATTTCCGTCTGTTGAAAGACCGCAATGTCTATGACAATGTAGCATTTGCACAGAAGGTGGTTGGTGAGCCGAACAGCCATATTAAGAAAAAAGTACCGCTTATGCTTTCTATGGTGGGACTTGCCGCAAAATACCGTTCTTTTCCGAAACAGCTATCCGGAGGTGAGCAGCAGAGAGTGGCGATTGCCCGTGCTCTGATCAATGAGCCGAGCATTTTGCTTGCAGATGAGCCAACAGGAAATCTGGATAACAATAATGCGTGGGAGATTATGAAGCTGCTGGAAGAAATCAACAGCAAAGGAACTACAGTGATTGTTGTAACCCATAATCTGGAAATTGTGAAAGTTATGAAAAAACGTGTGATCACAGTGAAAAAGGGTACGATTGTCAGTGACAGTAAGGAAGGTGGCTACGACGATGAGAATTAATACCTTTTTTTATTCGATCAGACAGGGCTTAAAAAATATATTTCGAAATAAAATGTTTTCGCTTGCTTCCGTGGCAACCATGGCGGCCTGCATTTTTATGTTCGGTCTGTTTTATATTATTGTAACGAATTTCAGTGCGACGGTACATTCTATTGAAGAGGGTGTGTCAGTTACCGTATTTTTTGAAAATGATGCGACAGATGCACAAATCCGTGACATCGGAGAAAAGATTAATAAGCGTGCCGAGGTCAGCAAAAACGAGTATGTGTCTGCCGACGAGGCGTGGAAAGAATATAAAAAAGTATATTTTCAGGGAAAAGAAGAACTTGCGGATGGATTTACAGATAATCCGCTTGCGAATTCTGCACATTATCAGGTGTATCTGAACGATGTTTCGATGCAGGATTCCCTTGTAACCTATATCAAGGGACTTACCGGGGTGCGCGAGGTAAAAGAGTCTGCCAAGGTGGCAAATACACTGACGGATTTTAATAAACTGCTGGGATATGTTTCCGGAGGAATTATTCTGATTCTGCTGTGTGTGGCTGTCTTTTTGATCAGCAATACCGTAACGGTCGGTATCTCGGTCCGTAAGGAAGAAATTGCCATTATGAAGCTGATCGGAGCAACGGATTTTCTTGTGCGTGCGCCGTTTATTGTGGAAGGAATTGTGATCGGACTGATCGGAGCAGCGATTCCGCTTGGTGTGCTGTATTTTATGTATCAGAAGATCATTGTCTATATTGCAGCGAAATTCAATTTTATCGGTTCGATGATCGTGTTTGAACCGGTGAAGGTTGTTTTCCGGACACTGATTCCGGTGGGAGTTATCCTTGGAGCCGGTATCGGATTTATCGGCAGTCAGATGACGATCCGCAAACATTTGAAAGTATAATATTGTTATTGTTGTCATAAAATGACAAGAAGCCATGCTGCAAGGTGTGGCTTCTTGATTTATAGGGAAAATTATGGAGGCAGGAATGCAGGAAGAACAGGAAGAAATGATCAAAACCGGGAAACCGGAAAAAAGAAGACCATCGGGCTTTAAAAACGGAGTGATTATCGGGCTGGTGCTGGGACTGCTGATTACGGGAATCGGTGCCGGAGTCGGAATTCGTGCGTATGCGAATCTTACAAACAATTATGTTATATTTGGACCACAGGGAGTAAAACAGACAGCCAAAGACAATGTTCTCGACCAGGCAGCAATAAAGAAAGTGGATGAGCTGTTGTCATATATCGATTTGTATTACAACGATTCTTACAAAGAAAAAGATATCCGCAATGCCATTTATAAAGGAACGCTGAGCGGGCTTGGAGATCCTTATTCCGTATACTACACGGTAGATGAATATAAAGATCTGCAGACATCAACCAATGGAAATTATTATGGGATCGGTGCGGCGCTTTCACAGAATGCAAAGACCATGGAAGTGACAGTGATTAAAGTGTACGAGGGAACACCGGCAGAGGAAGCGGGGCTGAAAAACGGAGATGAAATTCTATCCGTGGATAAGTATGAAGCGACCAGTATGGAACTTTCCAACCTTGTAAAAAAGATACGGGGAAAAGAGGGGACAAAAGTCCATTTGAAAGTTTATCGTTCGCAGACCGGGGAAAATCTTGAATTTGATGTGGAACGTAAAAACGTGGATATTCCGAGTGTGGATTCCAAAATGCTTTCCGATGGGATCGGCTACATACAGATCAGCGAATTCCAGAGTAATACCGCAAAACAGTTTAAAAAGGCACTTGCAGCACTTGAAAAGGAAGATATGAAAGGGCTGATTGTCGATGTGCGGAGCAATCCGGGCGGACTGGTGACTTCTGTCGTGGATATTCTGGATCAGATTCTTCCGGAGGGAACGGTTGTTTACACGGAGGATAAATATGGGAAAAAAGAGACATATACATCCGATGCGTCCTGCATTCATTATCCGATGGCAGTTTTAGTTAATGGAGACAGTGCCAGTGCATCAGAAATCTTTGCCGGAGCAATCAAGGATTATAATTATGGAACATTGATTGGAACAAAAACGTTTGGCAAGGGAATTGTCCAGACGGTATTTCCTCTGGAAAACGGGGATGCCATTAAAATTACAACCGCGAAATATTATACGCCAAAGGGACATTACATTCACGGGAAAGGCATTCAGCCGGATATCAAACTGGAATACAAATACAGCGGTCCGGAAGATGAAAGTTATGACATGAAGTACGATAATCAGTTACAGAAAGCAATTTCTGTTGTGAAAGAAAAAATAAATTAAAGGGTAACAATGAAAAGAAAACGTGTATGGAGAATTGTCAGTGTTGCGTTGATTGTTGTATGGGCTGTGGTTATTTTTTCGTTTTCCGCGCAGCCGGATACGGAGTCTTCGGAAATCAGCGGGCATGTGAGTTACCGGATTGTTAAGATGTGGAATCAGGTGTTTGGATGGAAACATTCCGGGCCGGAACTGGAACAGATGGCACAGAAAATTGAATATCCTGTGCGCAAAGCTGCACATATGAGCGAATATGCAGTTCTTGTACTTCTGATATTTCAGGCATTGACGGCATTTGACCGGAAAAAGAACCGTGGATGTATGGCACTTGGCATAACGGCAGCCTATGCAGCAACCGATGAATTTCATCAGCTGTTTGTGCCGGGAAGAGCCGGAAGAGTGACGGATGTGCTGATTGATTCGGCAGGAGCATTTCTTGCATTGCTTGCTATTCATATTATTTTATATTATCATAAGTCTGAAATAAGAAATAGAAAGAGGTGATTCTGTGGTAGAATTGGATAATTTTAAGAGCCAGCTGCAAAGCTACAAGGCTCCACTGCAGGAAGTGAGGGATTCACTTTGACTTAGCTGGCAAAGAACAGCGGATTCAGGAATTGGAACGGGAGATGGAGGCACCGGATTTCTGGAACGATCCGGAAGTTTCCCAGAACAAGATGAAGGAAGTCAAAAGTTTAAAGGACGATGTGGCAACTTATGCGGCATTGTCGGCGCAGTATGATGACATTGAAACCATGATCGAGATGGGATATGAGGAAAATGATCCGGAACTGCTCCCGGAGATCGATCAGATGATGAAAGAATTTGTTCAGACCTATGAGGATATCCGTATGAAAACGCTTCTGTCGGGAGAATATGACAGGAACAACGCCATCGTTTCCCTGCATGCGGGAGCGGGTGGCACGGAATCCTGTGACTGGGCAGCCATGCTCTATCGTATGTATACCCGATGGGCAGATAAAAAGGGATTTTCCGTGGAAGTGCTGGATTCTCTGGATGGAGAAGAGGCCGGAATCAAATCCATTACATTTCAGGTGAATGGGGAGAATGCGTATGGATATCTGAAATCGGAAAAAGGTGTGCACCGGCTGGTTCGTATTTCTCCGTTTAACGCGGCAGGAAAAAGACAGACTTCTTTTGTATCCTGCGATGTGATGCCGGATATAGAAGAAGATGTCGATGTGGAGATCCGGGAGGAAGATATCCGTATTGATACGTTCCGCTCCAGTGGTGCCGGAGGACAGCATATCAACAAGACGTCTTCTGCTATCCGTATCACGCATTTTCCGACCGGAATTGTGGTGCAGTGCCAGAATGAGCGTTCGCAGCATATGAACAAGGATAAAGCGATGCAGATGCTCAAAGCGAAACTGTATCTTCTCAAACAGGAAGAAAATGCAGCCAAAGCAGCTGGAATCCGGGGCGAAGTGACAGATATCGGCTGGGGAAACCAGATCCGTTCTTATGTTATGCAGCCGTATACCATGGTTAAAGATCACAGAACTGGTGTGGAAAGCGGAAATGTGGACGCAGTGATGGACGGAAACATTGATCCGTTTATCAATGGATATCTGAAATGGCAGAGCCTGGGATGTCCGAAAAATATGGACAGTGATGACGTGTAAATAAAAAAAGGAATAAGGAGGAGCGTAATGGGAATTATTAAGGCAGTAACGCAGGCAGTTGGAGGTGCATTTGCAGATCAGTGGCTGGAAGTCATTGAAGCAGATAATATGGGGGATCAGACCGTTTTTACCAAAGGAACACTGATCCGCCGTGGGGAAAATAAAAAGGGAACGGACAATGTCGTGTCGAATGGTTCCATGATTCATGTATATGACAATCAGTTTATGATGCTGGTGGACGGAGGCAAGATTGTAGATTACACAGCAGAGCCGGGATATTACAAAGTGGATCATTCTTCCATGCCGTCACTGCTCAACGGACAACTGGGAGACTCCATCAAGGAATCGTTTGACCGTTTCCGTTTCGGCGGACAGACGCCGCAGAAACAGCAGGTATTTTTTGTCAATCTGCAGGAAATCAAAGGCATTAAGTTCGGAACAAGACAGCCAATCAATTATTTTGATTCGTTCTATAATGCCGAACTGTTTTTGCGTGCACATGGCACATATTCGATTAAAATTGTAGATCCGCTCAAATTTTATGCGGAAGCGGTTCCGAAAAATAAGGATCATGTAGAGATTGACGAAATCAATGAGCAGTATCTGTCTGAGTTTTTAGAGGCTTTGCAGTCATCCGTAAATCAGATGTCGGCAGATGGTTTCCGTATTTCTTTTGTTTCGAGCAAGGCAAGAGAACTTGGAAAGTATATGTCATCGGTTCTGGATGAGGAATGGAATCAGACCCGTGGTATGGAAATCCAGGCGGTAGGTATGACGGTTTCTTACAGCGAGGAATCGCAGAAACTGTTGAATATGAGAAATGAAGGAGCCATGCTTTCCGATCCGACGGTCCGGGAAGGATACGTGCAGGGAGCGGTAGCCAGAGGGCTTGAGGCAGCGGGAAGTAATTCCAATGGTTCCATGGCCGGTTTTATGGGAATGGGAATGGCTTCCAATATATCTGGTGGTATGATGGGAGCGGCATCAAATGTGAACCTGCAGCAGATGCAGATGATGAATGGAGGTGCCGGAGCTGGAATGACACAGGGAGCGGTACCTCCTGCTGGGCAGGAGGCACCGCAGGCACCGCAGGCACCGGCAGGCTGGACCTGTGCATGTGGACAGCAGAATCAGGGAAAATTCTGTTCCAATTGTGGAAAACCGGCACCGAAAACCGAGTGGACCTGTAGCTGTGGACAGGTTAACAGTGGAAATTTCTGCTCCAACTGCGGAAAGCCGAGAGCGTAAAAATCGGGGACAGATCCCCGATACCTCTTGCAAGATTGATGTTCTTATGGTAGAATCTTTCAAGTGAGCACAAGTGTCGGTCGTAGACAGACAATACATAAGGGAGGAAATCAGGATGGGCGAGAAGGCATCTTTCTTCGTATTGCGGGCAAAAGCCGTGCCTGAGGTATTGCTCAGAGTTGTGGAAGCGAAGCGGCTGCTGGATTCCGGTAAAGTGGAGTCTGTGCAGGAAGCCACAGAGATGGTACAGATCAGCAGAAGCTCTTTCTACAAATATAAGGACGATATATTTCCATATCATGAAAATGCAAAAGGAAAAACGGTCAATATGGTGATCCAGCTGGATGATGAACCGGGGCTGTTATCCATGGTATTAAAAACAATTGCGGAATTTCATGCAAACATTCTGACGATTCATCAAAGCGTTCCGGTTAATGGAATTGCTTCATTGTCGCTCAGTATTGATGTGTTCCCTGCGACGGGCAATGTGGAGGATATGAGAAACAGTATTGAATCTGTGCAGGGGATTCATTATGCAAAAATATTAGCCAGGGAGTAAGAAAAATGAAGATTGCAGTTATGGGCTACGGCACCATTGGTTCCGGTGTTGTAGATGTATTAAGAATTAACAAGGAAAAGATCACAAAGCGTGCGGGAGAACCGGTTGATGTCAAATATATTCTTGATCTGCGGGAATTTCCGGGAGACCCTATGGAAGATGCCATTGTACATGATTATCAGACGATCGTAAACGATCCTGAGATCGGCATTGTGGTAGAGACCATGGGAGGCGTGGAGCCGGCATATACGTTTGTAAAGGCAATGCTTGAGGCTGGAAAGCAGGTTGCCACTTCCAATAAAAACCTGGTTGCAGCCAAGGGAGCGGAACTGATTAAAATTGCACGGGATCACAACGTGAACTTTCAGTTTGAGGCAAGTGTAGGCGGCGGAATTCCGATTATCCGTCCATTGAATAAATGTCTGACTGCCGATGAGATCGAAGAGATTACAGGTATCTTAAACGGAACCACAAACTACATGCTGACAAAAATGGCAGAGGAAGGTGCAGATTTCGATGAGGTACTGAAAGACGCACAGGAAAAGGGATATGCAGAGAAAGATCCTACTGCGGATATCGAAGGACATGATCCGTGCCGCAAGATTGCTATTTTAACTTCTCTGGTGTGTGGCCGGCAGGTAGATTTTGAGGATATTCACTGTGAGGGAATCACAAAGATCACAGCAGATGATTTTAAGTATGCAAAGGTTTTGAACCGTTCCATCAAGCTTCTTGCATCCAGCCGTAAAGTCGGAAATAGTTACAGTTGTATGGTTGCTCCTTTCATGCTCAGCGCAGAGCATCCTCTTTGCGGAGTAAACGGTGTGTTCAATGGAATCTTCGTACATGGAAATGTACTGGGCGATGCAATGTTCTACGGCAGCGGAGCAGGTAAGCTTCCGACAGCAAGTGCAGTAGTAGCAGATATCGTGGATATGACAAAGCACAAAAATACCAATATTTACATTGACTGGTCACCGGAAAAACTGACACTGGTAGATTACAAAGACAGTGTAAACAGTTTCTTTGTACGCACTTCTTCCGGTAAGGAAACAATCGAAAATGCATTTGGCAGTGTAGAATATGCAGATGCCGGAATTGCAGGAGAGATTGGATTTACTACAAAAGATATGACAGAGGCTGAATTTGAAAAAGCGGCAGCACAGATTGAAGTTCGAAACCGTATCCGTCTTGGATAATTTTCTGGAATGTATATTTCCGCCACGCTGTTTTGTATGCGACCGTCTGCTGGAAACGGCAGATATCCGCAGACAGCGAAATGTTCACGCAGCGTGCCGGAAAAAATTGTATCCCGTTGTGCAGCCGTACTGTTATCATTGCGGAAGCCCGCTTGCGGATACCGAAACAGAATATTGTCAGAATTGCAGAAAGCATCGTTCTTTTGTTGCAGAAGGACGATCGCTTTTTGTATACCGTGGGGCTGTGCAGAAATCCATGTACCGGTTTAAGTATGCAAACCGGAGGAGATATGCCCGTTTTCTGGCGGAGGAAGCCATGCAGCGCTGGGAAAACTGGATGCGGGAAAAAAGGATCGAAGCAATCGTTCCGGTACCGATGTATTCGAAAAAAGAACGGTATCGCGGATATAATCAGGCTGCGCTTTTTGGCAGGGCACTGTCAGAAAAAATGGATATTCCGTGTATTCCGCGTCTGATGATCCGGGTGAAAGATACACGGCCACAGAAAGAACTGAATGGCAGAGAAAGAGAAAATAATGTCAAAAATGCTTTTCAGAGTTCGGATAATGTAGTAAAATATAAGAGAATTCTGATTGTGGATGATATTTATACAACCGGATCTACAGTAGAAGCTGTAGCGGAGAGATTAAAAGAAGCGGGTGCGGAACAGGTTTATGTGCTGACTGCCTGCATTGGCAGAGGCTTTTAGGAGGGATACTATGGAAGTAAGAAATTGTAAAATGTGTGGCAGATTGTTTAATGTTTTGAACAATGAGCGTATCTGTCCGGCATGTCAGAAGAAATTGGAAGATAAATTTCATGAAGTCAAACAGTATCTCGAGGATCATCCGGGTGCTTCGGTAGAACAGACAGCAACGGATAATGATATATCAACCAAACAGATCCGGCAGTGGGTAAAGGAAGAAAGATTGATTCTTTCCTCGGCTACGGAAGCAGGGATTGTATGTGAAAAATGTGGCAAACCGATCCGCACGGGACGCTTTTGTGATAAATGCAAGGAAAATATGGCGAATGCATTTCAAAATGCATATCCGAAGAAAGAGGAGCCAAAGAAACAGGATACTATATCAGGCAGGGATCGGGATCGCATGAGATATTTAAAAAATGAATAACAATTGGCAAATAACCAGACCCCGGATATTTCCGGGGCTTTTTTCATGGAAACGGGCGATTGGAAAACAGACTTTGAAAAAAGAACTATCTATGGTATAATAGCAAATAATGCATCATTGTGTCCAAATTCCGGGATGCGTTCGAGACAGGAGTTATCTATGATCAGTGAAGAACGGGTAAAAGAATTATATCATCTTGCAGCATTTGATGAATATGAAAATAAAAAATATCATCAGGCGGGAGAATATACGATGTGGGACTATGTAGGAAAAGAAATTGTAAAAAGTTTCTTTTCGGGAACCATCGCATTTATTCTTCTGATCGTGTTCTGGGGACTCGGGGATATTGATACAATTACGAAATGGATCAATCGCGTGGATCTTACGACGTTCGTCCCGAAACTTATTGTTGCATATGCCGGATTTATGATCGTGTATCTTCTGATTACCGCACTGATCTATTGTGCCCGGTATGCAAAAGGCTATCGCAAGATGAAAGCATATGGAAATCATCTGAAGAGAGCGCGCAGATTACTGCGGGAAGAAAAATAAAGGATGGGGCATAACAGGGAGGATTTATGACGAAGTTGTTGGAAATAAAGGATCAGCTGATCCGGTTTTACAGTAAATATGAAACATATCTGTATCCGATCGTAAAATTTGCCGTTGCACTGGCTCTTTTTACCGTGATCAATACCAATATCGGATTCATGGAGAAAATCAGCCGGTTTCCGGTGGCGTTACTGCTGGCGCTTGTCTGTGCCATTCTGCCGACTGGTGCCATATTATGGATTGGCGCAATTGTGGTGCTTGCAGATATGTATGCGCTTTCCATGGAAGTAGCACTTACCGCACTGATTTTGTTTGCGATTCTGTTCTTTGTATATTTTCGTTTCGCACCGAAAGACGGACTGACGGTTGTGCTTACACCGCTGTGTTTTAAACTGTATATTCCGTATGTGATGCCGGTTGGCAGCAGCCTGCTGCGCAGTGCATATTCCGTGATCGGAGTGGTATGCGGTACGGTTGTCTATTATTTCCTGGACGGAATTCACCGGAATGCAGGAGCACTGATGAGTGCGGCAAATGCAGATGAGGAACAGTCTTCTTCCAAATTTGATATTTCGGTGGGGCAGTTTCTGGGAAATAAAGAAATGTATCTGGTAATCGTTATCTTTGTGATTACTGCCATTGTAGTTTATCTGGTACGCCGGATGGAAGTGGATAATGCCTGGACACTGGCAATTATTTCCGGTGCGCTTATTCAGATTGCCGGATTATTTGTAGGTTATATTGTTCTTGGAGTTACAGGAAAGACATTATGGCTGATAGTCGGCAATATTATTTCCCTGCTTATTGCATTTATCCTTCAGTTTCTGTTTATGAATCTGGATTATGCGCGGACCGAACGGGTGCAGTTTGAGGATGATGATTACTATTATTATGTCAAGGCTGTGCCGAAGAAAATGGTCGCTGTCCGTGAGGTTACGGTAAAACATTTCGGAAATACCGCAAGCATGGGAAAGCGGATTGACCATAGCAGATCCGTGCTGTCTCCGGAAGAGGAAGAGAACAGCCGGAAGGTTATTGCGAAAGAACTGGACATTGATGAGGATTTACTCAAATAAGGGGAACGAAGCATCAAAATAATGAAATGAAGAAAAGAGGAGCCAGATGCAAAATTTTCTGGGAACATTAAGCCAATTTTATGACAATGCAACAGGATTGTTCGGTATGCCGGATATCTCTTTTTCCTTTGTGGATATCGTGGAAATACTGATCATTTCCTTCCTGTTTTATCATATTCTGCTTTGGATTAAAAATACGCGTGCGTGGAATCTGTTCAAAGGAATCATCGTGATTCTGCTGTTTGTACTCGTTGCAGCAATCTTTCAGATGAATACCATCCTCTGGCTGGCAGAAAATACGTTGAGTGTCGGACTGACGGCCCTGGTGATTATTTTCCAGCCGGAACTTCGGAAGGCACTTGAGAATCTTGGCGGAAAAAATGTTTTGGGAAAGTTATTTGACTTTGGAAAAGTAGAGGAAAATAAATTTTCCGACCACACAATTGACGAACTGATCAAGGCTTGTTATGCCATGGGGAAAGTAAAAACCGGTGCCCTGATCGTAATAGAAGATGAAATCCTGTTAAATGAATATGTGAGAACAGGAATTGATATTGATGCAATTATCAGCAGCCAGCTGTTAATTAATATATTTGAAAAAAATACTCCGCTTCATGACGGAGCGGTTATTGTACGTGGAGACCGTGTGGTTTCCGCGACCTGTTATCTGCCGTTGTCGGACAGTATGACACTGAGCAAAGATCTGGGAACCAGACACCGTGCAGCTGTAGGAATCAGTGAAGTGAGCGATTCGCTGACGATCGTAGTTTCGGAGGAAACCGGTAAGGTATCAATCGCTATGCGGGGACAGATTTACCGGAATGTCAATGCGGATTTTCTGAGAGGCAAATTAAAGTATCTGCAGAACAGAAATCAACAGATGACCAAACTGGGACTGCTGAAAAGGAGGTTTATGAATGGCAAAAAAGATTCTGAAAACCTTGGTGAATAATCTGGGCTTTAAAATTCTGGCTGTAGTTCTTGCATTTATCTTATGGCTGGTTGTATATAATATTGATGATCCGAAAAAATCAAAAACATTTACAACAAATGTAACGGTAGAAAATGCGTCCGCAGTTACAGATATGAACAAGTGCTATGAAGTGCTGGACGGAACCAACACGGTTACCTTTACTGTGACCGGAAAACGCAGTGAACTTGAAAAACTTGATGACACCGATTTCTCTGCGGTGGCAGATATGAACCGCCTGATCATAAATGACAAGGGGAATAAGGCGAGTGTTCCGATCGAGATCAGTGCCAAGCGGACGTATACATCCGTGAGCATTAACAATAAAAACAAATATATGGAACTTTCCCTGGAAGATCTGATGAGCAGAAGATTTATGATTTCCGCGGACACCAGCGGAAAAGTGGCATCGGGATATGCCCTCGGAGAAGTTTCCGTGACAAACCCGAATGTTTTGAACGTGTCGGGACCGGCATCTATTGTGAAAAAAGTAGATAAGGTTGTGGCTACGATTGATGTGGATGGAATGTCATCGAATCTGACGGATAATGTGATTCCGGTTCTCTATGATTCGGATGGAAATGAAGTGGATACCACCCAGCTGAAGCTGAGCAATACGACGGTGACGATTTCGGCAAAAATCCTGAGTGTAAAGGAAGTACCGCTTGTATTTTCGACAACAGGAACCCCATACGGGGAATATCGGGTAGTGGAGATCAGCAGCACACCGGATACTGTGAAACTGAAAGGGGCATCCAATGTACTCAATCCGCTTGTTTCACTTGAAATTCCGGCAAACGTAATCAATGTGAGCGGGGCAAGGGAAGATGTAAAGACAACGATTGATATTTCCGAATATCTGCCGGACGGCGTGGAACTGGTAGATTCTTCTGCGGCATCCGTTACGGTAACCGTCAGAATTGAAGCGTATGCGTCCAGAACCTATCATCTGCCGACATCTGATATCAAGGTTAACAGTCTGCCGGACGGCCTGAACTTATCTTTTGATAAGGCACAGGTTTCTGTGACGATCAGTGGCTTGCAGGATGATCTGAATAAGCTGAATGCATCGGAGCTGGCAGCATCCATTGATGCCTCCCGGCTGAGCGAGGGAACGCATCAGGTGGAACTTTCACTGAAACTGGATGAAGATCATTATGCATATCAGCCGATTACTGTCAGCGTTACCGTGAAAGCGAAGAATACACAGGACGGAGATACTTCGACAGACAGCGGTGAGGATACCGGCGAATAGTAAAGTATATAAAGGAGTTATAATTATTATGGCAAGAATGTTTGGAACCGATGGAGTCAGAGGAGTTGCGGGGACAGAGCTTACAATTGAACTTGCAATGAAGCTCGGTCAGGCGGGCGCTTATGTTTTAACAAAGGAACAGTCCCACCAGCCGACAATCATCATTGGATGTGATACAAGAATTTCCGGAGGAATGCTTGCAAATGCATTGATGGCAGGAATTTGTTCAGTCGGAGCAAATGCTATTTTTGTGGGAGTTGCCCCGACACCTGCAATTGCATATCTTACAAGGAAACATAAAGTAGATGCAGGGGTTGTGATTTCTGCTTCCCATAATCCGATGGAATTTAACGGAATCAAATTTTTTAATGGAGATGGATATAAATTATCCGATCAGCTGGAGGACGAAATCGAGGCATTGATCCGGAATGATATGGAAGACGTTGTTTTTCCGATCGGACCGGGAATCGGCAGGGTTGAGTATCGGTTTGATATTGTGGATGAGTATATTGCGTTTGAGAAAAAGACGGTTCCGGTAGATCTGTCTGCGTTGAAGATCGTTGTGGACTGTGCAGAAGGCGCAAGTTCCTATACTTCGGTTAAGACGCTGAAAGATCTGGGGGCAAATCTGATCGCTATTCATACCAATCCGGATGGAACGAACATTAATTCCAATTGCGGTTCTACCCATATGGACGAACTGTGTGCAAGAGTTGTTTCCGAAAAGGCAGATATCGGTATTGCATTTGACGGAGATGCGGATCGTATGCTTGCTGTAGATGAAAACGGAAAGCTGGTAGATGGAGATCAGATCATGGCGATTTGCGGAAATTTCCTGAAAGAAAATGGAAAACTTGCAAAGGACACCATTGTTGTCACCGTGATGACGAATCTGGGATTCAGTCTGATGGGAGAAAAACAGGGAATTCATGTGGAGAAAACAAAAGTCGGAGACCGTTATGTTCTTGAAAATATGTTGGAAAACGGATATAATCTCGGAGGAGAGCAGTCCGGTCATGTGATTTTTCTGGATGACAACACAACCGGAGACGGACTTCTTTCCGCCTTACATCTGCTTCAGGTTATGGTAGAGACAAAACAGAAATTATCAGAGCTTGCACAGATTATGGAGGTGCTGCCACAGGCACTGGTCAATGCAAAAGTGCCAAACCATAAAAAAGAAAGTTACATGGAGTATTCAGAAATTGCAGAGGCAATCGGCGAACTGGAGAAAAAATTTGCCGGAGAGGGCAGAGTGCTGATTCGTCCTTCGGGTACTGAGCCGTTGGTGCGTGTCATGATAGAAGGCAAAGAGTTGGAAGTTATCCAGCAGGAAGCAAAAAAGCTTGCAGATCTGATTACCAGAGTTATGTTATAAGGAGGCGTTCTTATGGTATCTCAAAAAGTTAAAATCATCAATCCTACAGGACTGCATTTGCGTCCGGCAGGAAATTTATGCAAAGAGGCAATGAAATATAAAAGTAAAATCACCTTTGAGTACAGTGGAAATACAGCAAATGCAAAGAGTGTGCTGAGTGTACTGGGGGCATGTATCAAATCTGGGGACGAGATTACATTTGTCTGTGACGGTGAGGATGAACACGAGGCACTTCGGGAACTGGTCGCTTATGTAGAGAGCGGACTGGGGGAATAGAAATCTCTGGAGAAAACCGGAAGAATACATGTTAGAGGAAAGATTTCATGAAAGATAAATACAAGCATTTATTGAATTTGGCAGCAAATATCATATCTCTTGTGGTAGAGGCCTGTATGTTTGGCTGGGTGTGGTATGTACTCTATGTTCCGATGCTGGATAAAGCGAATAAGCTGTGGAACAGAGGTAACTGGGCCGTAATCGGCATTTATGTGCTGTTTGTATTCTTTTTTACAAAAATATTAGGTGGATACCAGATTGGCTATATGCGGATTTCGGATATTATATTGTCCCAGATACTGGCAGTGATTCTTGCTATGGTTGTTGCATATCTGGAAATCTGTCTGGTTGCCAATGATTATCTGCCGCCACAGCCATTGCTTCTGATGACGGTCACGGAGATTATATTTATCGTTCCGTGGGTGATATTGGTGCGAAAGGCTTACACGCGTCTGTACCCACCGCGTCAGATGCTTGTTATTTACGGAAATTATTCACCGGATGATCTGATTGCAAAGATCAATACCAGAAAAGACAAATACAATATCTGTGCAGCGGAGAGCTACCGGATCGGGTACGAAAAGTTATATCCAATGATTCAGAAATACAATGCCGTGGTACTTTGTGATCTGCCGTCGGAAGTGCGGAATCAGATTATGAAATACTGTTATCAGGAATCTATCCGCACGTATGTGACACCGAAGATTTCGGATATCCTGTTCCGTGGAGCGGATGATATTCATTTGTTTGATACCCCGCTATATCTGTCTAGAAATCAGGGACTTGGACTTGCAGATCTGTTTGTAAAACGTCTGATGGATATTGTGATTTCCCTGATCGGAATAGTGATCGCTTCTCCGTTTATGATTGTTATTGCTTTGTGTATCAAACTTTATGATCATGGTCCGGTATTGTACAAGCAGGAGCGGCTGACAAAGGACGGAGAGCCGTTTATGATCTATAAGTTCCGCAGCATGACCACACATTCCGAAGATGCGGGAGCACGTTTAGCAGCCAAAGGAGATGCGCGCATTACGCCAGTGGGGCGTGTCATCCGTGCCATTCATTTCGATGAGCTTCCACAGCTGTTTAACATTTTAAAAGGAGAAATGTCGGTTATAGGCCCACGGCCGGAGCGACAGATTATTGCGGATCAGTATACCGAAGAAATCCCGGAATTTGTGCTGCGGCTGAAAGTAAAAGCCGGGCTTACCGGATATGCACAGGTGTATGGAAAGTACAATACGACACCGTATGACAAGCTGAAACTGGACCTGACTTATATCGAAAATTATTCTGTCTGGATGGATATCAAGATTTTATTCCTGACATTTAAGATTTTGTTCCAGAAAGAAAACACGGAAGGCGTGGATCAGGATCAGACCACTGCAATCAAGTAAAATGTCAAAGGAGACGGTAATGAGCGACATCAAAATCAGCATCATTATGCCGGTATATAAAGTAGAAGAATATGTAGGAAAGGCAATCGAGAGTATTCTTGCACAGACCTTTACCGATTTTGAATTTTTAATTGTGGATGATGGAACCCCGGACAGAAGTGGAGAAATCTGTGATGCGTATGCTAAAAAAGATCACAGAATCCGGGTGATTCATAAGGAAAACGGAGGCGCACCAAGCGCCAGAAACACCGCTATTGATATTGCACAGGGAGAATATGTATATTTTCTGGATTCGGATGACTGGGCAGAACCACAGATGCTTGCGGATATGTACGAACTTGCCGAGAAGCATCAGGCACAGCTTGTGGTCTGTGGATTTTATATTGATACGTACTGTGGACAAAAGCATCTGTCAGAGAAAGTTTGTGTGGACAATCAGGTGTTTACCAATGCAAAGGATTTCCGGGAAGAGGCATACCGGTATTTTGACCGAAACATGCTGTATACACCGTGGAATAAATTGTACCGCATGGATGTGATCCGGCAATACGGACTGTATTTTCCAAAAACACTGTGGGATGATTTCCCGTTTAATCTGAGTTACCTGGATCATGTGGAAAATGTTGTGTTTTCTACAAATGCCTACTATCATTTCATACGTGCACGCGCAGAGTCGGAGACCGCGGCGTATCGTGCTGACATGTACGAAAAGAGAGAGGAAGAACAGGGCTGGATGGAAGAACTGTTTCGCAGCTGGGGTGTGACCAATGCGGCAACGCAGGAGATGGTTGCCAGAAGATATATTGAGCGCATGGTGGGATGCATTACAAATGTGACCAGTTCGAAATGTACCCTTTCCGGGAAAGAACAGCGGGCAGAGATCAGAAAGATGCTGCACAATCCGCGGGTGGACAAGGCACTTGCACTGGCAAAACCACGGTCGGGATATATGAAGGTTATGCTATTGCCTATCCGGTGGAAAAATGTTACACTTGCTTGGATGGAATCAAGCGTCATCACTTTTGTGAAAGAACATAATGGAAAGTTATTTGCCAGAATGAAAGCGGGCAGATAGAGGTAGGTTGTGGCTATTTTACAAACAAACGATATTTTTAAAACGGAATTATCGGAAGGACAGCACCGCCTGTCACCGGAGGAGATTCATAAGGTGCAGCAGGTTGTCTATGGTATTACGATAGATATTACGGAATTGTGCAGTGAATTAAATATTCCCTATATGCTTACCGGGGGAACCGCTCTTGGAGCCGTCCGGCATGGGGGATTTATTCCCTGGGATGATGACGTGGATATGGTTGTCGAGAGAAAATATATTGAACGTCTGCTTGATGCGATTGAACAGAGGTATCCGGACCGGTATTTTGTAGAGGCACCGCTTCGGACACCGGGGTATCTGAGTTCTTTTATTCAGATTCACCGGAAAAACACCGTGTGTCGGGAATATTTAGAGATCCCGGAAGAACGATGTGGAATTAAAATTGATATTTTTGTGGTGGAAAACACCTATGACAATGCCTTTTTGCGCCGTTTGCACGGTATGCGGGTAGAGGCAGGATTATTGCTGCTTTCCTGTTATCGGATGTATTTATGGAGAAATGAATTTTATAAGTTGTCCCGGGGCAATAAAAAGGCAGCCACCATGATACATCTGAAAAGTTTTATCGGGCGGCTGATTGCACCGACCGGGAAATTTTGGTATGCTCATGTACAGCGGCTGATGCAAATGTGCAGCAATGACCAGTCAGAATACATTGTTGTACCATCAGGGAGAAAGCATTTTTTTGGCGAACTGAAATTGCGAAGTGATTTTTTATGTGCGCAAAAGCGGAAATTTGAGGATCGCGAATTTCTTTTTCCCAAAAACATTGACTGGTATTTGTCCTATATGTATGGAAATTATATGGAAATTCCGCCGGAGGATAAGCGGGAATATCATGTTGTTTATCAGCTGAAAATATAGACAGATTAAAACAAGCAAGAGGAAGAATGATTTATGAAGAAGAGAATAGATACGTTTTGGCGTTATCGGAATTTATTATTTGAATTAGTAAAAAAAGGAATTAAGTTAAAATACAGAAGATCTTACCTGGGAATTATCTGGTCCCTTCTGGAGCCGGTTATGACAACAATCGTACTTACCATTGTGTTTGGAACACTCTATGGTAATAAAGATCACACATTTCCACTGTATATTCTATCGGGACGTCTTCTTTATTCCTATTTTTCACAGGGCACGAAAGTGTCACTGAAATCGATCCGACAAAATTCGGCCATGATAAAGAAAGTGTATGTGCCGAAGTATCTGTATCCGTTATCATCCGTACTTTATAATTTTATTATATTTTTAATTTCGCTGATTGTATTAGTGCTTCTCGGCATTTTTACAGGAAATTATCCGACGTTGCACTGGCTTTTGATCGCTTTCCCTTTACTGGTACTTCTGATCATGACGTTTGGTGTGGGAATGATTCTGGCTACGATTGGTGTCTTCTTCCGTGATATGGAGTATTTGTGGGAAGTTGCGCTGATGATCGTTATGTATACCTGTGCTATTTTCTATTATCCGGAGCGATTGTTAAAGAGTGGTTATTCGTGGGTACTTACAGTGAATCCGGTATATAATGTCATTATCAATGTAAGAAATATTATTTTCCATGAGGCGTTTAACTGGAGCTGCATGACATATGCGTGTGTGTTTGCGGTAGCCTCCGTAGTGGTTGGAGTGATTGTATTTCATAAAAATCAGGATAAATTTATTTTATATATTTAGTAACAATATGCTTGAGGATAAGGAGTATTTAAACAATGGCAGAGACAGTGTTGCGTGTGGAACATGTTGGCATGCGGTTTAATCTGAGTAAAGAAAGAGTGGACAGCCTGAAAGATTATATTTTAAAATCTATTACCAGACAGATGAAATTTGATGAATTCTGGGCATTAAAAGATATTAATTTTACGTTGGAAAAAGGAGAACGTATTGGTATTCTTGGAACAAACGGAGCAGGAAAGAGTACTCTTTTGAAGGTAATTGCCGGGGTATTTAAGCCAACGGAGGGAAGCGTAGTCCACAAAGGAAAGATTGTTCCACTTTTGGAACTTGGAGCCGGATTTGACAAAGAATATACCGGTCGTGAAAATATTTATCTTTATGGAGCTGTTCTTGGATATTCCAAAGAATTTATAGACAGTAAATTTGACGAGATTGTAAAATTTTCAGGTTTGAAGAAATTCCTAGATGTTCCCCTGAAAAATTATTCCTCGGGAATGAAAAGTCGGCTGGGCTTTTCCATTGCGACCATTGTGGAGCCGGAAATTCTGATTCTGGATGAGGTTTTGTCTGTAGGAGATGCCAAATTCCGGAAAAAGAGTGAGAAGAAGATTCTTTCCATGATGGACAAAGGTGTGACGGTACTTTTTGTATCGCACAGTCTTGAGCAGGTAAAAAGAATCTGCACGAAAGCAATGATTCTGGAAAACGGTTCGATTCGAAGCATTGGAGATATTGATACGGTTTCGGCAGAATACGAAGAAATGATCAGCGGGGATTAGAAAGGATAAAATTATGATTTATGGAGCAATGTTAGCAGGCGGTGTAGGCAGCAGAATGAAAAGTGCGGTGATTCCGAAGCAGTTTCTTGAAGTGGACGGAAAGCCGATCATCATTTACACCCTTCAGAATATGCTGAAGGTAGACCGCTTTGATTATATTTATATCGCCACACACAAGGATTATCTGGCGTATATGAAAGAAATGGTTCAAAAATATACAGATAAGCCGGAAAGAGTCCGGATTATCGAGGGCGGAAAGGAACGTATGGACAGTATCCATAATGTGACCGATGCCATTTTAAAGGACGAAGGGGTACATGAGGATGATGTGATTGTGATCCATGATGCGGTACGTCCCCTTGTGACAGAAAAAATTTTAAATGACAGTATTGATGCGGCAGGAACTTATGGCGCGTGTGTATGTGGGTTACCGGCAGTAGATACTATGCTTTATTCGGAAGATGGCAAAGTAGTGACAACGATTCCGGAGCGCTCTAAACTGTTTAACGGACAGGCTCCGGACAGTTTCTCTTTACCTCGGTTTTTGGAGATGCAGGCAAATCTGACAGAGGAACAGCGGGAAGTGATTACAGGAACTTCCCAGATCTGCACCATGAATAACCAGCCGATTTATATTATAGAGGGAGATCCTCTGAATTTTAAGTTGACAACCGATGGGGATCTGTTGATTTTTAAATCGATCATTGATGATCAGACGGTATAGGTTGAAAGGAGATAGTAATGAAATCATTAATAGAAATTCCAAAGACAATGAAGGCACTGGTTCTGCATGAGATCGGAAAGCTTACACTTGATGAGGTTCCGGTAGAGCCGCTTCGTCCGGGTACGGTTCTGGTAAAGATTAAAGCATGCGGGATCTGTTCTTCGGACGTGGAGCGCGTGTTTATCAACGGAACTTATCATTTCCCGACAATTCCGGGACATGAGTTTTCCGGACAGATCGTTGCCGTTGGAGATGACGTGGATGAGAGTCTGCTGGGAAGAAGAACCTGTGTATTCCCGATGCTCCCATGTTTTGAGTGTCCTTCCTGCAAAAAGCAGCAGTATGCCCAGTGCAGCCATTATGATTATTTTGGTTCACGCAGGGATGGCGGATATGCAGAATATCTGGTTGTTCCGACCTGGAATCTGGTGTTGTTTGATGATGATTTGTCTTATGATGTGGCAGCAATGTGCGAACCGGCTGCGGTAGGAATTCATGCGAACGGACTTGCAAATGTGCAGAAAGGACAGTCGGTTCTTGTAATCGGAACCGGAATGATCGGTTATGTCTGCGCTGCATTTGCCAGTCAGATCACAGATAAAGTTATTATGTGTGGAAATTCTGCTGCAAAGCTTGAGCTGGCAAAGAAATACGGATGGGAAACCATTGCACTGGAAACAGACAATTTTGAAGAACGCATCAACGCACTGACCGATGGAGAAGGCGTGGATGTAGTTATGGAAGTTGTTGGTTCCAATCAGGCAATCTGCAATGCTGTGGCGGCAGCAGGACCGAATTCAACGATCGTTCTGGTTGGAAATCCAAAAGCGGATCTGACCATGGAAAAGAATTTATACTGGAAAATTTTAAGAAAATCCATTACTTTACGTGGGTCCTGGAATTCCAGCTATAATGACAAACAGAATGACTGGAAGACAGCACTTGACCGGCTCAAAGGCGGAGAATTTGATCAGCTGATCACACATCGCTTCCCGATGGAAGAATCGGAAGAAGCTTTCCGTGTGATGAGAGACAGAAATACATTCTCTACCAAAGTTATGTTTGTTATGGAATAAATACAGAAGTTAGAAATGGAGATACACAATGGAACTCGCGATATCCAAATTGACTGCCCGCAGGGTTATATATTATTTTGAAGGTTATGTAAAGGGAGAGAGACCGAAAGGTTTAAATTTTGTTTTTTATAATTATGATTTGAAGATTACCATAAAACCATCCGTATTTGAGTGGGATGGGGATACCTTCCGTATGATGCTTCATGTGGAGCAGGCAAATGAGAATAATCCGATTTCCAGTGGCGATTATTATCCGATTGCTGTGGATGGGAAGGGAAAGCAGTATCCATTGCAGGTGGCAAAAAGCATTATTGAAGAACGGGAACAGGCGGAGTGGAAAAATGATGTGGTCGTTAACAAGGGAAAAGGACATCATGTAATCTGTAAATCCTTAATGGATCTGGATACGGATGAACTTTTTATTCATGTTGATACCGTGCTCCCGAAACCGCGTAAAAATTATATTCGCAGAAAATGTGGGGAATTATATTATGGAGTGCGTAACGATTTAAAGGATTGGGCCCAGAAGCTTTTTGTGGTTGTTTTTAATATTTTCAACAAGTGCTGTAAAAAGCGTGGCAATAAGATTTTATTCTGTTCCGGATCACGTGCTGAAATTGGTGGAAATGAAGAATTTATTTACAACCGTATGCTTGAGCGCGGGCTGGACAAAAAATATAAGTTTGTACTGGATTTCAAACCTACGATCAATAAGACATACGGACCATTTAAAATGATACGGTTTATCTATCGTCTGGCGAGCAGTGATGTGATTTTACTGGACGATTATTATCCGGAAATTTATAAACCGGTTTACGATAAGAATGTTAAGGTCATTCAGGTATGGCATGCCTGCGGAGCATTTAAGGCACTGGGACTTGAGCGTATGTCAAAGGCAGGAGCTCCGCCGATCAATACGTCGGTGCATAAATGTTATACCCATGTACCGGTCAGCTCCTATCATTCGGCACTGCATCATCAGGAAGCGTTTGGTATCGGTATCGATAAGTTTTATCCGGTCGGAATTCCAAGAACAGATATTTTCTTTGATGAGGATTACAAGAAAAAAACCTGTGAACGTGTATATGCGGAATTTCCGGGGGCAAAAGAAGCGAAGCGTGTGATTCTGTATGCGCCGACATTCCGTGGAAACAGCGCTGTGGATGCACATTTCCCGATGGAAAAACTGGATTTTGAAGAGTGGGGAGAATTATGTAAGAGGACAGATTCTTACCTCATAGTAAAGATGCATCCATTTGTACAAGAGAAAATCAATATTCCGGAAAAGTACAGAGACTGCATTGCGGATGCGGCACAGTATCGTGAAGTCAATGATATTTTATTCATTACAGATTTGCTGATTACCGACTATTCATCCATTATTTATGAATTCTCTCTGCTGAGAAGACCGATGCTGTTTTACGCATTTGATCAGATCATGTATGTTTCTACGAGAGATTTCTATGAGCCATATGAGGATATTGTACCGGGACGTATCATCAAGCGTTTTGATCAGCTGATGGAGGCTCTGGAGAAAGAAGAGTACAATACCGACAAGATTGAATGGTTTATTAAGAAGAATTTCGCATACACAGACGGAAAATCAACGGATCGTGTGATTGATCTGATTGTAGGGGATGACAAAGAGATTAAAAAGTATTCGGCGGCATCCATGCAGGGAGCACTTGCGGCAGTAAGCAATAATTTCGGAATGAATGGAGAACATGTAGACAGGCGGTATCGCGATGATGACCGTTCTGTCGTGCAGAACCGCGGGGAAGCACAGGAAAAAGATTCCGAAAGTCAGAATAACGATAAATATTCAGAGTAAAAAATGGAGGAAAATTTCGTGAGAGAAAAAGGAAAAATTGCAGCATCTATTATGTGTTCGGGATTTGATCAGGTAATGGATTATGTACATGAATTTGAGAGAAATAATATTGAATTTTTACATGTGGATGTCATGGACGGTACGTTTGTCCCAAACCTTGCATATGGTCCGGATTTTGTAAAAAGACTGCGTAAGAAAACAGATATTACACTGGACTGTCATCTGATGGTAGACCGTGCGGAAGATAAGCTGGACTGGTTTGATTTCCAGCCGGGAGAGCATGTGTCCCTGCACTATGAAGGAACCTGTCATATCCAGAAGTGCCTCGATCATCTTGCAAAGAAAGGGGTTAAGCCGGTGATTGCCATTAATCCGGGTACGCCGATCCAGGTACTGGAGGAAATTGTAGATTATATTGCGGGAGTTCTGGTGTTGCACGTTAATCCGGGATTTGCCGGACAGAAAATTGTACCGCATACCATTGAAAAAGCAGCACGTATTCGTAAATATCTGGATGATCTGGGACATCCGGAGGTATATATTGAATCCGACGGAAACATTACCTGTGAGAATGCGGCAAAATTATACAAGAATGGTTCGGACATTTTTGTAGCAGGTACAAGCAGTATTTTCCGAGAGGGAGATATTGATGAACTGATTATGAACTTAAGAAAGGCAATTGGGTGGTGAGAAAGGAGACGTAATGTCAAGAATTTATTATAGAGGAGGAATGTCTCCATTTGAGACATTTTCCCCGGGATATATTTTGACGCATAATGTTATTGGAACCAATGTTGGTAATTTTTTATATTTAAATGGGGTATTGCGTTCATTGATGATCGACGACAATACAGTAATTCAGGCAAATTATTATAATACAAATTATTATAAACCTGAATATGTTAATGAAAACTTCGATTGTTTTGTCATTCCATTGGCTGATGCGTTCAGAGAGAATTTTGTGAATGAATTAAATGAATTAACTTCTTTTGTTAAAAAGTTAAAGATTCCATGTTATGTAATTGGCGTTGGGTTAAAGGAATCCTATGAACCGGATTTTTCACAACCCAAACCACAGGATGAAGCTGTAAAGAAATTTGTTACAGCAGTACTTGAAAAATCAAATTGTATTGGGGTAAGAGGTGAATTAACCGGTAAATATTTGGAGACATTAGGTTTTGCAGAAGGACGCGATTTTATGGTGATAGGTTGTCCATCTATGTATATGAAGGGAAAACGATTGCATATACAAAATCCGAAATTAGATGTTAATTCTAAAGTATGTTTTAATTCAAATGTTGCAGCTTCTGTTCCTACTCGTAAGTTTATTAAATTAAAAATGAAGGAATTTGAAAACCATTATTTTATTGGACAAGTTGTAAATGAACTCAGAAGTATTTATTTAGGTGCTCCATATGAATATAAAATCGAATATAATTTTCGCAACGTTACAGATAAAATTTATCAGGATGGTCGATTGAGATTTTTTTGTAATGTACCTAAGTGGATGGAATTCCTGAATGATTCAGATTTGACTTTTGGATCAAGGTTACATGGAAATATTGCAGCCGTTTTAGCAGGGACTCCGGCATTGCTTGTGACGAAGGACTCAAGAACTAGGGAATTGGCAGAGTATCATCATTTAAATGCGATACATGAGAGTAAGCTGAATGAAAAACTGACATTGCAGGAACTTGTGGAACAGCAGGATTTTTCGCAGATTGAAAAATATCAGAAACAGAATTTCGACAGGTATGTTGCATTTTTGAAAAAGAATGATATCCCAAATATTTTTATGGACGGAGAAGATCCGCAGGAAACTGCATTTGACAGAAAAATAAAGCAGACGGATTTGCTGGAGGGAATAGTTCCGGTTTCCCAATGTTCTCTGGAAGAAATTGCAGAAAGGAACAGAGATTACTATACAAATTTGGATGAAAAACTGGATAGATTATCGAAAAAATTAAATTCTACCTCGGACTTATTACGAAAAGAGAGAATTAAAAATCAGAAAATTGCAACAGAACCCCTTAGCAAAAAAGTCGTAAATAAGGTAAAAGGATTTTTGAAATGATGCAAGTATATATAATTAGGTGTTGGTTTTTATGAAAAGATTATTGTGAAAGACTGATTTCCAGAGATTATTGACTGGCATTGATAAAAAATATTGTTTAAGAAGAAGCAAGTGGAAGTATTGTTCACTTGCTTCTTTTTTTTATGGATTTAGGTGTGGACAGTACACCATTTTTATTACTATAATAGGTTTTTCCTTTAAGCTTTATTTTTTTATTTGTAAGTAGCTTTCCAGAACTGTTAAAGTAATATTTTAGTTTTCCAATGGTTATTATTTTGTTTGTCTGCATTACACCATTGGAATTAAAATAATATTTTTTGCCATCAATCTGTTTTATTTTATTAATAACTAACGTTCCATCGGATCGTATAGCATAAGTTTTGTTTTTGAAATCGTAAAGGTCTGTGCCGCCATTACCGGACACCATAGTTCCATCAGATTCGAAAAGATATTTATCGCCATAGATAGAATAGACCCCGTTTCGATACATTTTTCCTGTTTTTCCAAAATAGTAAGAAGCATTATCAAAAGTAACCCAGTTGTTTATGGTAAGAGTACCATCTTCATCAATATAATAATAAGAAGAACCGATTTTTGTAGGATAGATTTGATGATCTGTATTATCATCTGTGGTGTTATCCGGGATTATTTTGTAACCTTTTTTATCAAAGTAATAAGTTTCATTTCCGGCTTTTTCTATACCGTAATTCATATAAGCATATTTTTCGTTGGATGAAAGATGGAAATATCTTTTTTTCCCATCATAATTACGCCATCCGGAATAATTGCCGGTAGAATCATAAGTTCCATAATCCATTTGTCCCCCAGTACGGAAATAAAAATAGTGCTCTCCGATTTTTTTGACTCCCGTTGCAAGTGAATTATCGGGATTAATATAGTACATGTCGTGATCACGGTTAAAACCATCTGCACCGTATAAATATAACCAACCAGTCATTTTATTTTCGGAAGAAATAGATGATCCTTTATACAAAGTGATGGTATCATTTTTTATATGGAAGATAAGGGTTTTCTTTTCATTCCCGACCAGATAACATAGACCGTAGGGAGTGACCTGCTTGATAGCAGCAGCAGTGCGCCATTCTCCGGTGTTATCGTCCAATTCTGCTACCCCTGTATTGGGAATAAAAGAATAAGTGGGCTGGATGGCTTGCAATAGTTTGTCAGAGTTGCCGGAGCCAATTCCATGATGGTTTAATTTCATAATGTCGCATTTTAGGGAAGAACCGTAGTAGTCAGCAAGGCTGTTAGCTTCATCGGAGTAACTGTCGCCCGCAGTAAAATAACGGGTATTTCCACAGGTGAAGATAGCTGCAAGAGAACAATTATTTTCATAGAGCACATACCTTTCATCTAAGGAAGAAATTGTTGTGTATAAATAAGGAGAAAGCTGCCTGCTGTTAACTGGTCCGATTATTTTTCCGGTTACATCTCCAAAAGAAATTTGATCATTTACATTTAAATATTGAATCTGACCAGTTCCTTGTCTCGTCATAAAGTCCTGAAATGCAGCATATCGTTTCGGATAAGAGCGCGATAATGAGGCCAGTGATGGAGAAGGAAGATATAAGGTATCAATAGTTATTCCGGCAAATGCAAATTGATCAAGTCCTGCTTCATAGTTTGATGAAGTACCTCCGGTGTGGTCAATATGAAGATGGCTGAACATGATATCTACATGGGAAACACCAAGGGTTTGCAACTGCCTGATAATTGCAGGTGCATGGCTGGCAGCACCGATATCAATTAATAAATAGTGGCCTTGAGATTCTAACAGGGTTGAATCCCCCTTATCATCTGAATTGAGATAAAGAGCATAGATGTTCAATTCTTTATCATCGGTCGAAGCCTGTACATCTGTTGTAAATACAAAAGGAAGTAATATAGATAAAATTAATAAAAAACAGGTTAATTTCTTACACATGATAAAAAGCCTTTCTTGAAAATGTATAAAGTAAAATTAAAGTAAAACAATGTTAGTATATCACAATAATATTATTAGGTCACGTTTAAATTTCTGGAAATATGGGTGATTTGTGAAAAATAGTTCTTGTGTGATATAAAAGTATGGAGTAAAATGAAAATAATATTTTGACAAAACGGAGAAAGTACATGGAAACAAAAGATAAAAAGAAAAGCAAGTGGAAAATCACAGCAGGAGTAATTCTGATCATCCAATTGTTACTGAGCATGGCAACGGTCGGAGTTGTTTTGTGGCTGAATATTGTTCCAACGCTGTATGTGATCCTGCTTGGATTAATTCTGCTGCTGCTGCTCATTATAGAATATTGTCTGTTTTATTTCGGCAAAAAGAAAAAAGGAAAGAAAAAGACCGGATGCTATGTCAGGCGTACGCTTGGTGTCATTCTTTTCCTTGCATGTGCGATTGTATGCGTGGGTGGTTCCTATATGCTTGTAAAGGCCGGAAATACGCTTGATAATATTGCCGGAAATGTAAAGACCACCGATACCGTGTCTGCCTATGTGATGACGGATGATCCGGCACAGACACTGATGGATGCGAAAGACTATGTGTTTGCGATTACCGAAAAATACGATTACGAACATACCCAAAAAGCAATCGAAAAGATCAATGAAACTGTCGGGACACAGATCCATACGCAGGTGTATGACAACATTCTTGATATGGTACAGGCATTGTATGAGGGAAGCGCTGATGCAATGCTGATGAATGTGGCATATGTAGACGTGGTAGAGGCACAGGATGGATATGAAACATTTTCTTCAAGAACAAGAACACTGTATGACCATGAAGAAGAAAATGTGGTTACGGAAGATTCACAGACTGCAGAAAAATCAATTACAACAGATCCGTTTGTGGTTTATATCAGTGGTTCGGATACCAGAAACCTTACACTTACTACCAGCCGCAGTGATGTCAATATTCTGGCGGTTGTCAATCCGTCCACGAAGCAGGTGCTTCTGATTAATACGCCGAGAGATTACTATGTGGATACGGCAGCGTCACCGGGAGCAAAAGATAAACTGACCCATTGCGGAATGTATGGAATTGACTGTTCCATGGCAACACTTGGAAATCTGTATGATGAACATGTAGATTATTACGTGCAGATCAATTTTAACGGATTTAAGACACTTGTGGATGCGGTGGGAGGAATTACCGTAGAATCGGAAAAGGCTTTCCGCACCAGTGAGGGTGGATTTTATATTAACCGCGGAACCAATCAGTTAAACGGCACAGTGGCACTTTCCTATGTACGGGAGAGAAAGTCTTTTGCGGATGGGGACAATTCCAGAGGAAGACATCAGATGCAGGCAATCGAGGCACTGATTAAAAAGATTTCTTCCGGAACAACGGTGCTTGGTAATTATTCCGCAATCATGGACAGCATGTCAGGAATGTTTATGACAAGTATGAGCTCGTCAGATATTTCCGCACTGGTGAAAATGCAATTATCGGATCTGGCTGCCTGGAATGTAAAGTCTTATGCAGTTACGGGAACAGGCGGATCATCGACCACCTATTCCATGCCTACGAAACGGAGTTATGTCATGTATCCGGATGAGGTGCAGGTAAAATATGCGGAGCAGCTTGTCAATAAAGTTGTTGAGGGTCAGATCCTGACGGATGCGGATCTGGAGATCCCGGATAATATTGTACAGTGATGGAAAATTACAGTGAGGAAAAGATATGAGGTTCCGAAAAGAAACTATTGAAAAAAAGAAAATCCGGCAGGCGATGGGAATCCTGCTGGTAGCGACCATGCTGCTTGCAGGCACTCCGTATACTGCGGTGGCAGCAGATGTTGTGGAAGATACGGATGGGACTGCATATGCACAGGATACCGAAGGGTTTGTTTACCAGATTCCCAAAGGTGCAACAACGAAAAAAGGCTGTACCATTTATATGTATACCGGTTCAAAAACTTCCGTTACATTTCCAGAAAAATGTAATGCTTATACCGTTACCGGTATCGGAACGGATCTCAGCCAGCTTATCCTGACAGAACTTTGTACCGTAAAGATTCCGTCCGGATATACAACGATTGAAAATCTGGCATTTCAAAATCAGGCACAGCTTTACCGGATTGAGATTCCGGCGAGCGTAAAAACGATTGGAAAAGATGCATTTGCAGGATGCAATAAAACACGGCTTACAATTGTTACACCATATGGATCTGCGGCCGAAACTTATGCGAAAGCAAATGGTATCCATTACAGTACTCAAACCTCTTTACAGATAAAGGCAGGGTATAGTAAACTGTATGCCGGTGAGAACAGACAGATCGCAGTGTTAAATGCTTCTGTGGCACCTGTCTGGAAGAGTTCCAACAGCAAAGTGCTGTCAGTAGATGAAGAAGGAAAACTGGTTGCCCAAAAAACCGGAACTGCAACACTAACGGCATCCATTGGGAAAAAGACATATACTTATCCGTATACTGTAGTTGCCCGGAAACAGGAAAACGTGCTGGATGTTATCTGGAACCAGTATGTGACAGCCGGGATGAGCGATTATGAAAAGGCAGTTGCCGCCCAGCAGTGGATGCAGCAGAATGTTTCCCCGGATGGGACATCGGTTCTGGCACAGAAAGCACTCGAGCAGGGAAAGGCAAATTATAAGGGATTTTGTGAAGCCTACCAGCTGATTGTGAAGCACTATGGCATATCTGCCAAAGTGGTCAACGGCAAAAAACACATGGAAAATTCTGTTGTGATTGCCGGCAAAAAATATAAGGCATCAACGCTGGAAACTTCAGCGAATGCAGATAAAACATATACTACAACATCCATTCCGGGACTTGCACTTAACCGGGCAACCATGGTTCTTTCCAGGGGAAAGCGCGGTACATTCAAAGTGACCGGAAACAGTAAAGGGATCACATGGTCCAGCAATAATAAGAAGGTTGCGGTAGTAAATGCCCGCGGCAGGGTGACGGCAAAAGGCACCGGCACAGCCGAAATAACACTGAAAGTAAACGGAAAAACATTTGCCTGCACCGTTTGCGTAAATCCATGAAAGATTGAAATTTGAAAGGAGAAGTCTGGAAAATGAACAAAGCAATGAAAAGGGTAATCACAGTATGTCTGGCTTTTGCCATGGCTCTTGTACTGGTGACACCGGCATCTGTGGAGGCAGCTACAAAGAATGAGAGCCTGACACTTTACAAGGGGGAAACCTATACCTGGTATCTTACCGGGGTAAAGTCATTGAGCAGTGCATCCAGCACCAAAAAGGCGGTTGCAGCTGTGAAGGCAAATAAGTCAAAGAAGCAGTATACGATTTCCGCAAAGAAAGAGGGAAGCACGGTAGTAACCGTAAAAGGGAAAGATTATTACGGACATACGCAGACGTTGAAAGTGAAGGTGACAGTTGCAAAGCCGAAGTTTGACGTTAAGCTTCAGAAACTGGATGGAAATTATATCCTGATTCGTGTGAAAAACAATACGAAGGCAACGTTTGACCGGTTGGCGGTACGCTACTCATTAAAGAACAGTTCCGGATCAGAACTTGCGGCAAAAGAGGAAACGGTCTACCGTGTTATAAGTGGGAAGACGGCATATGAGAGCATTTATACAGCTTCTGCAGCAGATGTTGATATCTCGCAGTCCAGTGTGAAAATTACGGGATTTGACAGAAATCCGGATCAGAAATATAAGGTACTTGGGAAAGATAAACTCTCTGTTACTGTCACAGATGAACAGGTATCAGATTCCAGTATTTCATTTAAACTGAAAAAGGTGAACAAAACAAGCCAGTATGTGTATGGGGAAGTCTATATTATCAGTTATGATGCAAACGGAACAATCATAGATGTGTCTAGCAGTTTCTTAAATTTGGATAAAAAGGAAACCAAAACAACTCCGGAAACGGTTTCTAAAAGTTCCTACATCCATCCGAATTTCCACCATTATGAGATCGTGTACGGTGGATACTATACAACAAAATAAATTTCGGTCATTCTTAGATGATTATAAGGATAAGGGTGGAATCATTGTGATTCTGCCCTTGTTTTATTGAAAATGAGGGCGATAAAATAAAAAAATTCAGAAAATGGTTAAGAAATAGAAAAGATGTCCGATATATATTGTGTAGGTAAACAAAAAGAACGCCAATCATGGAAGGGAGGCGCGTTACCGCAGCAATCAAGGACAGATATCAGACAGTTGTACCCGTAGGAAGCATCATTGCGATTACCTATCAGTCTCCACGTGAGAATCATGGGGAATCCCAGATGAAGCAGAAGAAGGCATCGTTTGCAGGCATGCTGGATCAGCAGATGCAGATGCTCAGTGTGGGAAAGGAGGAGAACTCAACATTTCAGATATATTGCTAGAACATAACGAATGAACGCCGTGTCGATACCAGTGTGTACGATGCGGCGTTTTTGTGTTATGATAAAATCGGCAGTAAAAAGACTGGATGAAGGAGTAGAAAAGACATGATAAGAAATATAATCTTTGATGTGGGAAAGGTTCTGGTTTCCTACGAGCCGGATGCATATATGCAGCGTCTGGGAATCAGCAAAGAAAATCAGAAAAAAATTAATGAAGCAATGTTTCAAAACAAATTGTGGGATGCGTCGGATCAGGGACTTGGAACACCGGATGAATTTTTACAGAAATTTATTGCGGGGGCACCGGAACTGGCAGAAGAAATCACAAAAATTCACAATACGATAGGAAATACTGTGGAACTATTCCCCTATGCCCTGGAATGGATTCTCGATTTGAAAGCAAAAGGATATCATGTGTACATTCTCTCCAATTATGGGGAAAACATGCTGAATCACACAGAAGATAAACTGAAATTTCTGCCGCTTATGGACGGGGTTGTTTTTTCCTATAAGATAAAGAAAATGAAACCGGACCCAGAGATCTACGAATATCTGTGTGATGAATACTGGTTAGAACCAGAAGAAAGCGTATTTATTGACGATCGTCCGGTAAATATAGAAGGAGCAAAAAAATGTGGTATCCATGGAATTGTTTTTCGTTCCTATGAGCAGGCCAAAACCGAACTGGAGGAGTTTCTTAAGGAATTCTAATATTTCCGTGAAAAACTTTTCAAAAAACCAAGATTGTGATAAAATGGCATACAGCAATTGAGTTTCAGAAAATTGCAAGTGGAGAGAATTTAAAAATCTTGGGCGAAGCATAGAATATGTATCGCAAGGAGTGCAGATCAGGAGGATAGGAAAATCATGGATTACAGACAGGAATATGACAAGTGGTGTAATGACCCGTATTTCGATGATCAGACAAGGGAAGAACTGAAGGCAATCGCTGGAGATGATAAGGAGATCGAGGATCGTTTTTATCGTACACTGGAGTTTGGAACCGCCGGATTGCGCGGGGTGATCGGTGCGGGAACCAATCGTATGAATATCTACACGGTCCGTCAGGCGACACAGGGACTGGCAAACTATATTCTGGCACAGGGAGGACAGGAGAAAGGTGTGGCAATCGCACATGATTCCCGTCTGATGGCAGATGAATTTACCGATGCAGCGGCGCTTTGTCTTGCAGCAAACGGAATCAAAACATATGTGTTCAAGAGTCTGCGCCCGGTTCCGGAACTTTCATTTGCTGTCCGGACACTCGGATGTATTGCAGGTATTGTTATTACCGCAAGCCATAACCCGAGAGAATATAACGGATATAAAGTATACTGGGAAGACGGCGCGCAGGTAACACCGCCACACGACACCGGTATCATGGCAGAAGTTGCAAAAGTTACTTCTTTTGATATGGTAAAGACCATGGAAAAGGAAAAGGCACAGGCAGAAGGGCTGTATCAGATCATCAGCGACGATGTGGATGAATCCTATTTTGCAGAGCTGAGAAATTTATCCATTCATCCGGAGATCATCAAAAAGATGGCAAAGGATATCAAGATTGTTTATACACCATTGCATGGAACCGGTCTTGGCCCGGTTAAGCGTGTGCTGAGTGATCTGGGATTTGAAAATGTATACATTGAGCCACAGCAGGCAGTTGCGGATGGCCATTTCCCGACCGCACCGTATCCGAACCCGGAGAATCCGGATGCATGGGAACTGGCACTTAAGCTTGCAAAGGAAAAGGATGCAGATCTGGTTCTGGCAACGGACCCGGATGCAGATCGTCTTGGAGTATACTGTAAGGATACAAAGAGCGGGGAGTATGTAACCTTTACCGGAAATATGTCAGCCATGCTGATCGCAGAATATATTCTGGGACAGAAACGTGCAAACAATTCTATGCCGGAGAATCCGGTACTGGTAGAATCTATCGTTTCTACCGATATGGCAAAAGCAATCGCAAAAGCATATGATGTGGAGCTGGTGGAAGTACTGACTGGATTTAAGTATATTGGTGAGCAGATGCTGAAATATGAAAAGTCCGGAGAGAAGAACTATGTGTTCGGATTTGAAGAAAGCTATGGATGTCTTCCGGGTACTTATGCAAGGGATAAGGATGCTCCGGCAGCCGTATGTATGCTGTGTGAGGTTGCTGCTTTCTATAAATCACAGGGAAAAACACTCTGGGATGGTATGATTGACATGTACGAAAAGTACGGATATTACCGGGAAGGAATCGCAACCATGACACTTAAGGGTATCGATGGTGCGGCACAGATTCAGCAGATTATGGATCGTGCAAGACAGAGTACTCCGGCAAAGCTTGGAGCGTTTGATGTACTTGCAGTCCGCGATTATAAGGCAGACACCCGTAAGGATTTAAAGACCGGGGAGGTGACTGCTACCGGACTTCCGTCTTCCAATGTCCTGTATTATGAGTTATCCGATAATGCATGGTGCTGTGTACGTCCATCCGGAACAGAACCGAAGATTAAATTTTATGTCGGTGTTAAGGGAGATACCCTGGATGGTGCAGATCAGATGCTGGAAGAATTAAAAGCAGAAGTGTTAAAGCACTTTGAATAATCGGTAGACAGTTATGATGAAAATATACATTTGTCCGCAATGTGGATGGCTCCGTATGGTTTCCAGACGAAAAGATGTCGAATGTCATCAGTGTGGGAACGCGCAGATGCGGCTGACCAATCTCGACCTGGAGAAATATACTTCCATGTCGGAACAGGACCGCGTCAGTTATGCAGACGCATGGCTGTATATACACAATAGGCAAAAGGATTAAAAAAATGGCAGATAATAGAAGAAGAAAAAAGAGAAGAAGAAAGATTGTATTGTTTGTATTTGAAATTCTGCTTCTCGCAATCCTGCTTGTCGCTGCGTATTTTATTGGCATGGTAAATCGTGTGAAATATGAAAATATGAGTGAGACAGAGGCAGGAATTAATGATGATCTCAGCAAAGATACCTTGGAGTCTTTGGAAGGATATACCAATATTGCAGTGTTTGGTCTGGATAACCGGAGTGCAAATAACTACCAAGAGGGAAATTCCGATGTTGTCATGATTGCAAGTATTGATAATAAGACAAAAAATGTCAAACTGGTATCGGTATACCGTGATACATTTCTGTCAGTCGGAGGCGGCACTTATTTCAAGTGTAACAATGCTTATGCCAGAGGCGGGGCAAAACAGGCGGTTCAGATGTTAAACTCCAATCTGGATCTGGATATCAAGGAATATGTGTGTGTGGACTGGGCAGCTGTCGTAGAAGTGATTGATGATCTGGGAGGACTGGATCTGAATATTACCCAGGGCGAGATGAACCAGATCAACAAGTACAAGAAAGATGTGGACGGCGTAACCGGAAAGAATACCCCGAATGTGACACAGTACGGTCTGGTACATTTGGATGGAACACAGGCAACCACATATGCCAGAATCCGAAAACTTTCCGGAGATGATTTTAAACGTGCATCCCGTCAGAGAATTGTGCTGCAGGCAATGTTGGAGAAAGCAAAGAAAGCAAATCCGGCAACACTTGTCAAAATCTGTAACAGTGTGGTAGATGATATTTCCACAACACTTTCGCTGGATCAGATGGTGAGTCTGGCAAAAGATGTAACCAAGTACAAAATCAACAGCACCACTGGTTTTCCAACAGATCTGACTACGAAAAACATGCCGAGATGTGGAGATACGGTAATTCCGGCAGATCTTGTGACGAATGTAAAAAAACTGCATGAATACATGTTTGATGATGCCGCGTATACACCATCACAGACGGTGCAGGCAATCTCTGAAACGATTGTAAATACAACCGGAATCACGGCAGATTCTGCAAAGATTAATACATCGGATTATAACGAGACCGTAGGTGCCACAGGCACGGATGAGATCCAGAAGGGATCAGAAACTACTGGCGGAACAAATGTACAGTAATCAATTGGGGAATAAGAGTAGACCAATCGGCATGATTGGTCTACTGTTGTCATTGGAGAGGGAAGTTAATAAAGATAAAGGAGAATGTTTCCATGAACGAACAGGTAAAGAACAATATTATGGAGTATAAGCAGAAATATTTACAGAAACTGACAGATGCACAGGTGCCGGAGAAACTGGAAAAACAGCTGGAGGAAATGGACTGGTCCTGTCTGGAACTGATTCATCGGAAAAAACAGCAAAGAGGAACGTTTGCACCGCTGCAGGCGACCGAACTTTCCGAAATCCGAAAGAAGGAAGATCTGTATCGGGAAACGGGACTGAAAGCACTCCGGGAAGGAAAAGTCGGTGCGATTCTTCTGGCGGGAGGACAGGGTACTCGGCTAGGATTTGATAAGGCAAAAGGCATGTTTAATATCGGAGTGACGAAAACACTCTATATTTTTGAACAGCTGATAAAAAATCTGATGCAGGTAAAACATGAGGCAGGTGTGTGGATTCCGCTTTATATTATGACCAGTGAAAAAAACGATGTACAGACGCGGACCTTTTTTGAAGAACATGATTTTTTCGGATATGACAGCAGTTATGTGAAATTTTTTGTGCAGGAGATGGTTCCGGCGGTCGATTTCGATGGAAACATACTGATGGAATCGGAGGATTCTCTTGCGATGTCTCCGAATGGAAACGGAGGATGGTTTAAATCCATGCTTCGGGCACATCTGGATGAAGATATCCGGACACGTGGGATTGAATGGCTGAATGTTTTTGCCGTGGACAATGTATTGCAGCGGATTGCGGATCCGGTGTTTGTCGGGGCAACGATTTTGTCTGGATGTGTGTGTGGTTCGAAAGTCGTGCGTAAGGTTTCTCCGTATGAACGTGTGGGTGCAATGTGTCTGGAAGATGGAAAACCATCGATTGTCGAATACTATGAACTGACGCCGGAGATGGCAGAGGCTGTCAATGAAAATGGTTCGCTGCTTTACGGGTTCGGTGTGATTTTAAATTATCTGTTCCGTGTGGATAAGCTGATGGAGATTGTAAAAACAAATCTTCCGATGCATATTGTAGAGAAGAAGGTTCCGTATCTGGATGAAAACGGTCAGCTGCAGAAACCGAAGGAGCCGAATGCCTACAAATTTGAAACACTCATACTGGATATGGTGTATATGATGGATAATTGTCTTCCGTTTGAGGTTGAGCGGGAAAAGGAATTTGCACCGGTGAAAAATGCGCTCGGAACCGATTCGGTGGAGTCTGCCAGGGAACTGTTAAAGAAAAATGGCATTGCCATTTAACAGGGATTTACAAAATTTACAGAACTTTGTCACAATTTGAACACAGTTGACAGGTAGAATTCTCCTTAGAAAACAGGAAAGGAGTTTTTCATTATGGACAACAACTATTATAATAATATGAATCAAAATCAGAATCAGAGTACACAAAATAATCAGAATGGATACAATCCGTACAATAGTAACAGTCAGGGACAGACATACCAGAATACATCATACAATGCGTACAATCCGTATCAGCAGCCGACCGGAGGCCCGGCACCCCGGAAACCGCGTCGCAGGTCCGGATTCGGAGCTACCATTGGTAAGTGTGCGGCAGTTGCTCTGGTCTTTGGTCTGGTAGCCGGAGGTGTATTTACCGGAGTCAGCTATGTAGGAACCAAAGCGCTGGGAGTTTCCGGACAGAATGTAAGCAGTTCAAAGAGTTCTTCTTCCGCAAAAGTCAGCCAGACGAGTACCGGCAATGCAGCGGATCTTTCCGATGTTTCCGGAATCGCAAAAGAGGCAATGCCGAGCATTGTGGCAATTACAAATACCGGAACGGTATCCTATCAGACATTCTGGGGGACACAGCAGCAGCAGAGTGAGAGTGCAGGGTCCGGTATTATTATCAAACAGGACAGCAAATATCTTTACATTGCGACAAACAATCACGTTGTTGCAGATGCCGATTCATTGAAAGTGCAGTTTGTGGATAACGAAACCGTAGAATGTAAGGTGCAGGGAACCGATGCTTCGGATGATCTGGCGGTAGTCAAAGTAGCATTGAGTGATATTAAGGATTCTACATTAAAAGAAATCAAGGTAGCTACGGTAAACGAGGATACCGATACCCTGGAAGTTGGTCAGGGCGTTATCGCCATCGGCAATGCACTTGGTTACGGACAGTCCGTTACCAACGGTATTATCAGTGCGTTAGGAAGAACCGTTACCGTGCAGGATGAACAGACCGGAGAGACCGTGGTCAATAACAACATGATCCAGACCAATGCAGCAATTAACCCTGGCAACAGCGGTGGTGCGCTGCTGAATGCAAGCGGAGAGGTCGTTGGTATCAACTCTGCAAAATATTCTGATACGAGTGTAGAGGGATTTGGTTATGCAATCCCGATGTCAGATGCCATGCCGATCGTTGAACAGCTGATTGAAAAAGGACAGGTAGATCAGTCCAAGGCTGCGTTCCTCGGCATTCAGGGACAGGATATTTCTTCCAGTGTTGCCAGTGCTTATAACATGCCGCAGGGGGTATATGTATATCAGGTTGTCTCCGGATCACCGGCAGAAAAAGCAGGACTTCGTCAGGGGGATATTATTACAGAATTTGACGGCCAGACAATTACAGGTATGACGCAGCTGAAACAGCTGATCGCATCCCACAAATCAGGGGATGAAGTAAAAATGACAATGGAACGGCTGGAAAATGGCTACAAGGAAAAATCCATTACCGTGACACTTGCAGCACAGTCCGATTTTGTATCCGAGAGCAGTTCCGATAATTCCAATGATTCTCAGAACTCACAGGATTCCGGTAACTCCGGCGATTCCAGAAACTCGGAAAATTCCGATAATTCCGGCAACTCCGGTTTCTTCGATGGATTTGGTGGATCAAATAATTAATGACAAATTGCATAAGATGCGCTATAATAGATTGTCCGAACATAATTCGGGCAATCTATTTTGTATTTTAAAGCAACACTGCCTGTGGCAGCAGGATAATGCCATGGGGTAGTTGCAGTTTTAGAAACAGGAGTCAGACAAAAATGAATAGGATAAAAGATTTGATCATTCAGTTCTGTAAGTTTGGTGCGGTCGGTGGATTGTGCTTTGGCATTGATTATGGACTGATGATCTTTTTGACAGAGACACATATCATGCATTATTTTGCATCCAGTGCCGTGTCGTTTACCGTATCCGTTATTGTGAATTATATCCTGAGCATGCGTTTTGTTTTTACCGGAAAGGAAGACATGACGAAGGCACAGGAGATGGTTATTTTTGTGGCACTCAGTATGATCGGGCTTGTGATGAACCAGATGATCATGTGGTTTGCCGTAGAACATTTAGGAATGTTTTATGCAGTAGCAAAAATATTCTCCACCATGTTAGTTACTACGTATAATTTTATCTCCAGAAAAAGATTCCTGGAAGCATAAGCCGGGGTTGGAGAGTTAGGAGGATGTATGAAAAAGAAAAGAATTGTAATCGCATTGGGACATGAAGCTCTTGGAAGTACACTGCCGGAACAGCAGAAGGCAGCTGCGCGTACTGCAAAAGCAGTTGCGGATTTTATCCGCGAAGATTATCAGGTGGTTATTACACACAGCAATGGACCGCAGGTTGGCATGATCCATACGGCAATGAACGAATTCTGCCGTCTGTATCCGGAATATACAGCAACTCCGACATCTGTCTGCTCTGCAATGAGCCAGGGATACATCGGATATGATCTGCAGAATGCCATCCGTACCGAGTTATTAAACCGCGGAATCTATAAGACAGTTTCTACGGTTCTGACACAGGTTGTCGTTGATCCGTATGATGAGGCATTTTATCATCCAACCAAAGTGATCGGTCGTGTGATGACAAAAGAAGAAGCAGAGGAAGAAGAAAAGAAGGGGAATCATGTGACAGAGGTGGAAGGCGGATACCGCCGTATTGTGGCATCTCCAAAGCCAATGGATATCGTGGAAATTGATGCAATTTCCGCACTGTCTGATGCCGATCAGGTTGTCATTGCCTGTGGTGGAGGCGGAATCCCGGTTCTGGCACAGAACAACCGTCTGCAGGGAGCCAGTGCTGTCATTGAGAAGGATCTTGCAGCCGGAAAGCTTGCAGAACTTCTGGATGCTGATATGCTGGTGATCCTTACGAGTGTAGATAAGGTTTGCCTGAATTATGGCAAAGAAGACGAGGTAAAGCTGGATACACTTTCTCTTGCCGATGCAAAGAAATATCTTGCGGCAGGAGAATTCGGAGAAGGAACCATGGCACCTAAGATTGAAGCTGCAATTGACTTCATTGGAGAGTCTGCGATCCGCTCTGTTCTTGTAACCAAATTAAATAAAGAAGCAGGAGAGATTACCGGTGGTATGGGAACTCTGATCAAGAAATAGTAGTTTTTTGCAGGAGGCACAAAATGAATCGAATTAAGAGTTTTACAATCAATCACAATCTTTTGATGCCGGGATTTTATATTTCCCGTGAAGATGGGGATGTGATTACCTATGATCTGCGTACGCGCAAGCCGAACGCAGGAGATTATATGGACAATGCAACCATGCATTCCCTGGAGCATATGTTTGCTACCTATATTCGCAATTCCGAGATGGGGAATGAAGTTGTCTATTTTGGACCGATGGGATGTCAGACCGGATTTTATCTGCTGGTTCGTAACAGCAGAAGTCCCAAAGAAGTGTTTGCCATGACAAAAGAGGTTTTGAGACAGATTTATGATCATAAAGGAGAGGTATTCGGTAAGTCTGCAATTGAGTGCGGACATTATGAAAATTTATCTCTCGCAGCGGCAAAGGCAGAAGCGGCAACCTATCTTGCTGTGCTGGAAGAACAGACAAATATGGATTTTACATATCCAGAATAAAACAGATTGCAGGAGGAAAAGATACATGAGAATCGGAGTAATTGGTGCGATGCAGATTGAGGTGGATAACCTGAAAGCATCCATGAGCGATATCAGCACGAAGGAATACAGTGGCGTTACCTATGTGTGCGGAACCATTGGAGATAAAGAAGTGGTTGCAGCTGTGTGTGGAATCGGCAAGGTGTTTGCGGCAATCTGTGCAGAGGCAATGATTCTGGAGTTTCATGTGGATTGTGTGATTAACATCGGTGTGGGTGGAACCCTTTGCAAAGAGCTTGGTGTGATGGATGTAGCTGTTGCTGACAAAGTCGTACAGCACGATATGAACACAACACCGCTTGGAGATCCGGTGGGACTTCTTTCCGGGATCAACGAAGTGTACCTGCCGACCGATGAAAAGATGTGCCGGCTTCTTGGCAGCTGTCTGGAAGAAAAGGGAATTCATTATCATATTGGAACTATTGCGACAGGAGATCTGTTTGTCAGCACACCGGAGCAGAAGACAAAGATCCATGAGCGTTTTGATGCCATTGCCTGTGAGATGGAAGGTGGATCGATCGGACATGTATGCTATGTCAATAAAGTTCCGTTTGCCATCCTTCGCTCTATTTCAGATGGAGAGGGAGCTTCTATGGATTATGCCACCTTTGCAGAGAAAGCAGCGCTGCAGTCTATTCTTGTTGTGATTGATTTTATTCAAAGAATAGACGAATTACAGGCATAGATCACGTTCATGCGTGCCGGAACAGTAGTTCATTCACTTCTAAATTTCTGGAAACATACATATACTCTACAAAGAACGTTTGATGGAGTGGTTATGTTCAACAAAATACATAGTAAATTAAAAAAAGAGTCATGCAGGAAGGTCGGAAACGGTCTTCTTGTCATGGCTCTTATTTGTTGTCTGATGTTCGTTTCGTATCAGGCGACCTCTGCAGTGATTACAAGTGCTAAGGTCGGGGATCGTGAACTTCCGATTTACTGTGTAGACACAACAGAAAAGAAAGTAGCACTCAGCTTCGATGCTGCATGGGGAGCAGAAGATTTTCCACGTATCATGGATGTTTTGGATAAACATAAAGTAAAGGTGACATTTTTTATGACCGGAGGCTGGGTAGAAGATAACCCTGATTGTGTGAAAGAGCTGGTAAAAAGAGGGCATGATCTGGGAAACCACAGTGAGCATCATTATGACATGACGACAATTTCCCAGGAGGAAAAAGACAGTGAATTAAAAACTGTGCATGATAAGGTAAAAAAACTGACCGGTTATGAGATGTATCTGTTTCGGCCGCCTTATGGGGCTTACGACAATGATGTGATCAAGACGGCGTACGCCATGCATTATTATCCGATTCAGTGGTCAGTGGATAGTCTGGATTGGAAGAATTATGGTGTGGATTCTATTATCACGACGGTTTGCAACCATAAAGCACTTGCACCGGGAGCCATTATCCTCTGTCACAATGGAGCAAAGTATACAGCGGATGCATTGGATGCCATGCTGACCAATTTAGAGGAACAGGGTTACAAGATTGTGCCCATCTCGAAGCTGATCATGAAGAAAAATTATCATATGGATGCGACCGGAAAACAGATTGCGGATGATGCCGAAAAACAAAAGACGACGGAGGCGGTAATACATTGAGTTGTGTATTTCCCGGATTTTTGGTTATTGAAATCAACGGATATACGGATTTCCCTTTGCGAAACATTTCTGTTCTACATAAAAACCTGCTGAAAGAACCAGACGGGACATATAAAGGATAAAGGTCGAAAAATATCCCGGTGAATAAGGAAAGTGGGACATATAGACAGGAGAGTGAAAAAAATGTCCTGCTGTGGCAGAAGCATGGGACATAACAAATATTTTTTTTGTATATGTCCGGACAGACGAGAAAATGGGGACATAATATAAAAATTTTCCTCTATATGTCTAAATTTTTCACGGAATTCGTATTCCAGAAGCCAGAGAAGGGATTATGAGTAGAAAATATCAGAGCACAGTAATGATACATAATATTTGCTTCTGGATGAAAAAGAATTTCGCATTGACATATCTTTTCGGGGGGGGGTAGAATCAATATGTAAAAAATATTATTTAAAATAAGGAGGAAATGATTATGAACAAGCTGAAAAAAGCAGTGGTAATGGTTTTAGCATTGGCAATGGTTTTAACATGTGCTATGGTAACACCGGTGCAGGCTGCGGGAAAACTGAACAAGAAATCGGTTTCTATTTATGAAACAGAGACAGTTTCACTGACTGTGAAAGGAGTAAAATCCGTAACCTGGAAAACTTCCGATAAGAAGATTGCCACTGTTGATAAAAAGGGACTGGTAAAAGGCGTAAAGAAAGGCACCTGTACTGTTACAGCAAAGGATACAAAGACAAAAGCTGCATATTCATGTAAAGTTACCGTAAAAGCAGCAAAATCACTTGGAATTGCAGCAAAGGATATTAGTGTATTCACTGGTGGAGAAACTATTTCTTATCCGGGAGAGGAAATCAAGGGCGCAACTTATGTACTGGATGGAAAGAAACTCGGGAAAAAGGATTACAGTACATGGACAGATAAGGATGGAGAGCGTGTGGTTTCTTATGTTACACTTACAAAGAAACTTACAGATGGAAAACATACCTTTGCTATCCAGAAAAAAGGGTATAAGACAGTAACAAAATCCTTCAAATTTACAGCATTAAAGGTTGATGGAATGTTTCCAGATGGAGAAGAGCCTTGGGTATCTGACGGAACCTTGTATGTTATCTGTACACCAAAGCTGGATGGAAAAGATTTTGTGATTAAAGTAGATGGTACAGAAGTAAAACCTAAGGATGCTTTCTTAAATGGAGATGGTGTATTTGTTATCTGGGTGGATGCTACAGGACTTTCCGCAGGAGAGCATAAGGTGAGCGTTACCGCAGAAGGAATTCCGGATGGAGAAGCTTCATTTACAGTAAAATAATATATCTGAATTTCAAAGGATATGAATCATTGTCAGGAGGATGACTATGAAACAAATGAAAAAACTGCTTGCATTTGTACTGGCATTTGCGATGATCATCACGATCTATCAGCCATCAGCGGCATATGCAGCAACCCAAAAAACAAGATTAAATGCAAAGACAATGACACTTCAGGTGGGACAGAAAAAGACCCTGAAAGTAAAGAATGCAGGGAAAAAGGCCAAATTGAAGTGGTCCAGCAATAAGAAATCCATTGCAACCGTTTCCAAAAAGGGAGTGGTAAAGGCAGTAAAAGCCGGAAATGCTGTCGTTACCTGTAAGGTAACAACAAAAAATGGCAAGACAACCAAACTCACTTGCAAGGTTGCGGTTAAGAAAACAGCAAAAGTTACCAGCTTGACCGTTGGTTCTCAGAGCGAACTGGAAAAGGCTCTGAAAAACAAAAATGTTACAAAGATCACAGTTGCGACACAGGGAGCTGTTACATTTACGGTACCGCAGGGCAATTACAGTAAGGTGGATCTGGTAATCAATGCACCGAATGCGGATGTTGTGAACAATGGAAAATTCAAGTCTATTGATATTCAGGCAATCAAGCCGAATACCTACCGCGAGAATGCAAAAGGAAATGTTATTACGGTCAGTGCAACCGGTGATGCACGTGTGATTGTTGAAACCGGTGCTACCGTTGCAAAAATTATGGTTTCCGGATCAAAGGGAAATGTAAAACTGGTGGTAGATGGAACCCTTTCCGGCATTACGATTGATGCTCCGGTGAATGTGACTGTAGAAGGAAAGACAACCGCAGCAGTACCTGTTATCGTAAATGAAAAAGCGGCAGGTGCAAATGTAACTTCCAGTACACCGGTAGAGGTAAAGGCAGCAGCGCCGATCGCACTGAACCTGACCAAAGGTGCAGAGGGAAGTAAGGTAGAGACCACATCTGATAAAGCAGAAGTAACCGTAAAGAATGAGACAACACAGGCAGTAACGGTTACGACTCCGGCAGGAAGCAAGGACGTGGCAAAGGATACCACTTCAAAAGTTGATAATGCAGGAAAAGTTACGGATGTAGCAGACAATACAGATGCCAATAATAATGGCGGTGGCGCAACAGGGGGAGGTTCATCTTCCGGAGGAGGTTCATCTTCTGGAGGGGGAATAACTCCAGTTCCTTCTATTGGAAAAATAGGGGAATTTTCTGTAATGGGAAGAAATAAATTATCTATTTATCCAGATGATGTGAAAATCGTGCCGGAAACAGTGGCAAATGAGAATATTACGGTTACAGATGCAAATGGCAGAAGTATCAGAGCAACAGAAATCAAAAGGGATGCTGATGGAGAGGGTGGATATTATGTCACATTAGCGTCTGATATGATAAACGGAACGTATACTTTTACTATGCTTTTACAGGGAAAAACTTATACACAGGAGTTTACATATAACGATAGTGTATGGAGTGTTATGGATGAGGCGCAGAAGGTTATAAAGGAGTATGAACAGTCGAAACCAACTGCTTCAGTTTCTGCTTTAAAGAATCCTAAGATTTGTCAGAAAGTTTTATTGGATGGAATTCTGGAAAAGTTTAATGAAGATCCGGCACTTAAAACCCTTGATTTGGAAGTAAATTATGAAGAAAAGTATACAGTTAATGGATCCGAATTAACCGCTGCTATGTGGATTGCAATCTACGGAGATAATGATGCAAAATATGAGTTATATGATGATGTGACATTTGTATGTACTGCGGGTGAGCTTCAGATATCTGCTTCGGTGATCCGTTATAAGTTGAACCATTCTTTAGTAGTAGAGGTTCAGCCTGGATATGAATATGCTTGTGTTACTAGCGGTACAGCAATTTCCGCTATAACAGAGGATGAGTGGGTACAAGGAAATGAGTCGGATGATTTTGGATGCTATGAAATGTCCGGTCTTAAAGAAAATACAGAGTATGTTGTATATAAGAGAATTATTGATGTAGATGAGTATTATGGAAGTTCAACAGCTACAACAGGTGGGGAAGAAACTATTTGTCTTGCGGAGGCCGATGGTAAAAAAGAATTTAAGTTTGACAATGTGAAAACAACATCTTTAATTCGTATTCCGTTGGATGGACTGAAAACAGCATGCTATGGTTTGCCGGAAAATAATGGTGAACATGGAAGTTTCGAATTTGCCTGTGATGATTCTGCACTGAATGATAGTCTGAATGGTGCATATACTTCTTTGGAATATTCGAAAGAAGAAGAAAATGTTTTCTTTACATTTGAAGTTCCGGAAGACTTGAAAGCTGGAACATATGTGGTTAAATTTAATTATTATTTTGGCTGCAGTGTTCGGAAAAGTGATGGTGAATGGGACGAGTACACGAGCAAGAGTGATCCAATTCCATATACCGTTACATTTACTGTACAATAATTGAATCAATATTCAGTGAAAACTGTCCATCCATAACCGGTGGGCAGTTTTTTTACTTGCAGAAAAAATTTATTATTTTTTGAAGGGGATCTCAAAAGTATAGGGGGGGCCTAAAATTTTTTGGGAGCAATGAAATAGAGAGAAAAATAGATTTATAAAAATTTAATTTGCTATCAGAATCAATATCTTTTACAATAAAATCACATACGTTCTTTTGGGGAGATTTTTTGACGGGGATTTTTATGTAAGAGGAGGTTTTATTTGAACACAGAGATAAAGAATGCCATACAGGCAGCTGATAGCGAGGCACAGTATGATGAAAGTGCAAAGCGTCTGTTAGCACAAAAGTATGTATTGGCTCACATTTTAGTTAGAACAGTGGAAGAATTTCAGGGGATGGAAATCGAAAAAGTAGTTTCCCTGATAGAAGGAGATCCATATATCAGCAAAGTACCGGTTGCGTCCGGACTGACCAATAAGGACAGGAATGTGGAGGGGAAAAGGATTGTAGGACTAAATACAGAAGCCGGAGAAAAAAATGAAGGACTGGTTCGTTTTGATATTATTTTTTATGTGCGAATGAGAAATGGGTTGGCACAGATGATTATCAATGTGGAAGCCCAAAAAGATGAACCCGGTTCCTATCAGATTTTAAACCGCGCTATTTTTTATGTAAGCAGACTGATTTCTTCACAGAAGGAACGGGATTTTGTAAAATCAAATTATAATGATATAAAGACAGTCTATAGTATTTGGGTTTGCATGAATATGCCGGAAAACAGTATGTGTCATATTTATTTAACAAAAGAAGATTTACTCGGAAAGTATAATTGGAAAGGAAATTTGAATCTGGTAAATATTGTGATGATCGGCTTGACGAATGCGCTTCCACAGCGTCATAATGAATATGTGCTGCATAGACTGTTATGTGCCATGTTTTCTAATGAATTATCACAACAGCAAAAAATGAAAATTATGGAACAGGAATATCATATTCCAATGGAAGAAAGTTTTAAGGAGGAAGTGAGTATTATGTGTAATTTGAGTCAGGGCATTAAAGAAGCCGGAATTGCCGAGGGGCGAGAAGCCGGAATTGCCGAGGGGCGAGAAGCTGGAATTGCCGAGGGGCGAGAAGCTGGAATTGCCGAGGGCAAGCAAAGAGAAATTGAAAAAGTAATTTTAAATATGCATAAGAAAGGGTACTCGTTAGAACAGATTATGGATGCAACAGAATTGGAAGCAACTGAATTAGAAACCATAATTGAAAAATTAAAATAAAGCATCGCAAAGGCATTGGTAAAAGTGTTTACGGTAGTTGAAAGAATTATAAGCAAATACCTTATAAAAAAACGCATAAAACAAAATAAAGAATAAAAATACAGGTATAAATGCATAAAATATCAAAAAAGGCGCAGTGATTTACAACATTGCACCTTTTTTGTTTTGTGCAAAATCTCTTTTATACAACGGAAATGTATGTGAAAAGTGTATAAAATGCATAAGAAAACTTGGAATTCCCGTCAATTGAATAAACGGTTGCGCAAGTGGTATAGTGGACATATCAACAAAACAAACGGTTGCGCAACACGATAGGTCTGGTGATAAGGGAGAGGATATCAGAACTATCGTGTTTGTGTCCAAAGAGGGAGGATCGTGTATGAAAGAGAAAAAACATTGGAACAGGAGAGTGCTCAGTTTTTTTCTGGCACTTGCTATGGTGATTACACAGCTTGGGGTGTGGAATGCCGGAAAGGAGAGCGTACAGGCGGCAGATAGTTCTGTTATTTATTCAGATGATATGGAAAATGATGCTGATGTAGACTGGGATGTTGTGTGGAAAATATCAGAAGGTGTTACAGTGGAAAGAAGTGCAGATCAGTGGGCTTCGAACAATAAAACCAAGTGGTGGGTGTTTAAATCACCTGTAGAAAACCAGGTGACAATTACCAGAAAAGTACCGGTTACTTCTGGAATCTATACAGTGTCTATGGAAACAGCAGGGGGGAATATTTCTGGAAATATACAGATTGGAGAGGAAAAAAATACACAGTCGAAAGAAATTGTTTATGGTGGATGGGATGATTTTAAAACAACAACTGATACGATAAACATAGAAAATGATTCCGAATTAACGATACAAATCGAAGTAGATATGCAGGCAGAAGGTTGGTTTGATTTAGATAATTTTGAAGTGGTTAAGACTTCAGAGGAGAATAGTGAAGATGATAGCAGTGACAATTCCACTGAATACAATCTGCAGATCACAGCAGATAACACTACAGTAGAAGCAGGTGATACAGTTAGTCTGACAGCCGTACTGAAAAAGGGACAGACTGAAATCGCCGATTTAGAAGCAGCAGGGCTGCATCTGTACTGGTGGAATAATACAACAAACAGTTCCGGTGAATTTATAAATTATGATGAAAGTAATGGTTATTCACTCACCTTGCAGACAACTTTAGGAACGCTTGGAACCAACGAAATTCAGGCAAAACTTCAGGACGCAGAGTGGAAGGATATTGTGATAAAGAAAATAGAAATTACAGTGAACGAGGCATCCAACAGTGTAAAAGATGCACCGATCGATGTAACAAAAGTAAACAATTTGTCTTCTGATTTTATCATGGGAATGGATATCTCCTCCATGATCTCTGAATTACAGAGTGGTGTGGTATACCGTGACTATGACGGAAACGAACTGAAAACACTTGATGATATCTGCAGGTTTATCAAAGAGCAGGGCATCAATCACATTCGTGTCCGTGTATGGAATAACCCGTATGATGCCAATGGCAACGGCTATGGCGGAGGAAACAATGATGTGGCAAAAGCAAAGGAATTTGCAGATGCATGCCGCAATGCCGGATTGAAAATGTTAGTTGACTTCCACTGTTCTGATCTGTGGACAGATCCAAGCAAGCAGCAGGAACCGAAAGCATGGAAAGGTTACACCCTTGAACAGAAAAAAGAGGCATTAAATACTTATATCACAGAATCCTTAAATACCATTGATCCATCAAAAGATGTTGTGGATATGGTGCAGGTTGGTAATGAGACAACGGGCGGATTTATCGGTGAGACAAATGTCAGCAATATGTGTGTATTATTTTCAGCGGGCGCAGCCGGTGTAGAAACGTACAATCCGGATGTCAAAGTCGTCATCCATGTGGAAAGCCCACATAAGCGAACCATGGTAACATGGGCAGAAAATCTGCAGAACAACAATGTTGATTATGATATTCTTGCCACCAGTTATTATCCATACTGGCATGGAACATTAGATAACTTAAAACAGCAGTTTGAGACGGTAAAGAATACATATTGTAAAGATGTGATGGTTGCGGAAACCAGTTATGCTTATACGTTAGAAGACAGTGACGGACATGCCAATACAGTGCGTGTTGGAAATAATGATAACGGAGCTGACACAACGGAGCCATTTACCGAGCAGGGACAGGCAACTGCAATCCGCAATCTGATTAATACGGTAAATGAAGCTGGCGGACTTGGGGTATATTACTGGGAGCCGGCATGGCTGACCGTCGGAAATACCAAAGGACTTACCGGAGATGCATACAATGCACAGGTAAAGGAAAATCAGGAAAAGTGGGAAAAATACGGAAGCGGATGGGCTTCAAGTTATGCCAACGAATATGATTCGAAAGATGCAGGCAAATGGTATGGCGGTTCTGCAGTTGACAATGAAGCCATGTTTTATCCGGATGGCACGGCAACTCCTGCACTTCATGTATGGAATTATGTAAAAACGGGTGCTGTTTCGAATCTGGTAAGTGTAGAAGGATTTGATTCTGCACTGACACAGACGATTACTGCAGGCAGTGATTTTACACTTCCGGATTCCGTGGAAGTTACTTATTCCGATAGCAAAACACCGGTAGCAGAGGCGGTTACCTGGGATGAAGCATCTGTAAAAAAGGCGGATATGTCAAAGCCCGGAACTTATCAGATTTCCGGTACAGTTTCTTTGAGCAAAGAAATTACAAGAGGTGCTTATAAAGGAAAAACCAGTGTAGATGTTACACTTACTTTACAGGTAAAATATGCAAATCTGATTACAAATAAAGAAGCGGTTGAATTTGACAGTGGAGAATACTTTACCGTAGACGGAACCACGTTCAAGGGAATTCCTTCCGCAGAGAATGCAAAGAGCGGAAAAAACAGTATGGGCTGGTACGGAGCATCCGCAGCAAATGGTTCTGTTACATATAAGAAAGCAATTACGCTGGAAAAAGGAACCTATACATTGGAAGCATATGCCCAGGGGGCACAGTCAGATGTAACCATGCAGATATTAAACGCAGAAGATGACAGTGTATTATTTACCGGCGAAGCCACAGCAATGACCGCATGGGGAGACTGGCATACACCGAAGGTAACTTTTACACTGGATAAGACAAAGAGCGTAAAACTTCGTGTATGCGTAGAACATGAGGATGGCGGATGGGGTGCAGTGGATGTGCTGTATCTGCATAAGGATGCATCATCTTCGGAAGGAAAGGATGATACAAATACTTCCGGCAGCTCATCCTCCGATAGCTCATCCTCCGGCAGCGCTGCAACCGTCACTCCATCTGATGATACAAAGAAGGATGACAAGCCAGAGCAGACAACCGAATCAAAGAACGTAACGGCAACAACTGCTTCCGGGGAGAAAGCAGAAGTAACGGTTACCGTGACAAAAGATACGGCTGGAAAAGTAACGGAAGCAAGTGCAGAAGTGACAGGTACCAAGGCAGAGATTTCTGCAGATATGGTGAGCAGGATCGTGGAAGCTGCCGGAACAGACCATGTGGCAATTACTGCAAATGTTACCGATAAAGAAGGAAATATCAGATATACAGTAACCGCAGATGCAAAAGACTTAACCGCAGGTAAAAAACTGAGTGTCGTTGTTGTGGATAAGAAAACCGGAGTGTATAAACTGGTGAATGCAAAGACGTATACCGTTGGAAAAGATGGCACATTACATGTGAATCTTGCCGCAGGTTCGGATTATCGGATGCTTTCTGCAGCAGAAATAAAAAATGTGGAAAAAGCGGTTTTAAAAACGGTTGCCGTAAAAAAGACGACAGCTTCCATCAAAGCGGGAAAGAATACAAAGATACAGTTAAGCAGTAAGCTTGATCTGGATAATGTAAAAAAGATTACATATACATCTGGTAAAAAGTCTGTTGCAGCAGTAGATAAAAACGGAAAGATTACAGCAAAGAAGAAGGGAACCGTCACGATCAAAGCAAAAGTAACACTGAAGAACGGAAAGACAAAGACAGTTTCCATGAAAATTAAAGTAAAATAACATTGTGAGGACAGTGGTTCTGTGATAAAATAAAAAAAGAAATTGTATTCTTTGAGACTTATCCGGGTATCTTAAAGGATGAGACAGGTGAAAAGGATTTGGGGATCAATTACAAAAGGAGATGGAATCATGTCAGCAACGGGGTTATTTATTTTTCTGATTGCAATTATCGGGATTGCGGTACTTGGGGCATTGATCGCAGTGATTGCAGCAGTATCCGGGGCATCTGCAGCTATTTCGGATGAAGAGGATGGACTGGAGGAGAACGCATAAAGCAGTCAGAAAATAACGGACAAAGTACAGGAAAGAAAGACGTTCGGAAACGGATGTCTTTTTTTTGTTTCTAAAAAGAAAATAAAGCTTTCGGAAATCCTCTTGTAAAAAAGAACCGATTATCGGTATAATGAAAAAAAGCAGGCGCTGGGAACTGTGTTCCACTTCCAATGCGTCTGCTTTATTCAGCAGAAGAAAAATTTACAGGAGGAAAACATGATTTCAAAGTACAGTGTGAAACGTCCTTATACCGTGCTTGTGGCAGTTGTGCTGGTCATCGTGCTCGGTGCGGTCTCGTTGTCAAAAATGACGACAGATCTGCTTCCGGATATGAGTTTTCAGTATGCGCTGGTTATCACAACCGATATGGGAGCAAGTCCGGAACAGGTGGAAAGTGATGTGACAGCGCCGATTGAATCGGCGATGGCAACAACGTCCAACATTAAAAATATCAGTTCTGTTTCCTATAACAGTTATTCCGTCGTAACGCTGGAATATGAGCAGAATGCAAATATGGATTCGGTGGTGATCGAAATCCAGCAGAGTCTTGACCAGGTATCCGGGCAATGGGATGATTCCATTGGAACACCTATGATTATGAAAGTCAATCCGGACATGATGCCGGTGATGGCTGCAGCGGTGGATAAGGATGGCATGGATGCGAACGCACTTTCCGGTTATGTGAAGAATGATCTTGCGCCGGCACTTGAAAGTCTGGAAGGAGTGGCTTCTGTCACTACGACCGGGCAGCTGGAAGAAAGCGTAGATGTAACACTCGATCAGGACAAGATAGACGCATTAAATAAAAAGATTCAGAAGAAGATCGATGAACAGTTTGAAAAGTCCCAGAAAAAAATTGATGCGGGGAAAAAGAAAGTAGAGAGTGGAAAGTCTTCCATCAGTCAGGGATCGGAGCAGTTAAACAGCGCGATTAATCAGACGATGGATCAGCAGAAGAAGCTCTACAAGACGGAACAGGATCTGAAAAAACAACTCGCAGAGTTAAAAAAACAGAAAGCTTCTTTGGAACAGATCCAGACCGGTATTCAGACCTTTATGAAGTCGGATGCCTATACCGGAATCGTGACGGTATTAAAAGATAACCCGCAGCTTGCAGAGAGCAGTGAGATGCAGGCACAGATCAAACAGGTTAATGCGGTTGTGAAAAAGCAGTTTTCGGCGTTGTCCTCGCTTGGAATCACAGTAAGTACCTATGAGGATCTCCCGGCGGCATCCGCAGAAGTGGGAAAACTCCTGACCGAAGTCAATACAGGAATGAAAACCATTGAACGTGCACAGCAGAAGGTAGAGAGCGGAAAAGTCAGCCTGGCCTCGGCTTTAGATACGCTGAATGCCAATGCATCCATGACGGCACTTCAGGTCAGTGCTTCTTCTACCGAACTGGCCAATGCAGCCTCCTCCTTGGAGAGCGCACAGAGTAAACTGGATGAAGCCAAAGATACGGCACATGATTCCGCAGATCTGAATAAAGTGCTGAGCAAAGATACCATCACAAGCCTGCTTGCCGCGCAGAATTTTGATATGCCGGCGGGATATGCCATGGACGGGGATACCCAGTATCTGGTACGTGTGGGAGATGCCGTGCAGGATGTCGATGAATTAAAAGATCTGCCGCTTATGGATATGGGAATCGACGGAATCGATACGATCCGTCTTTCGGATGTGGCAGAAGTCAAAGTGACGGATAATTCCGATGAGACGTATGCCGTGATTAATGGCAATCCGGGAATTATGCTTTCGATGGAAAAGCAGACCGGATACTCCACAGGAGAAGTTACGAATCGTATCCTGGATAAATTTAAAGCGTTAGAAAAAGAAGATTCCAAGCTCCACCTGAATGTATTGATGAATCAGGGCGTATACATTGACATGATTGTAAACTCTGTAATGCAGAATATGATCTGGGGGGCAATCCTTGCTATTTTGGTATTGCTGCTGTTCCTGAAAGATATCAAACCGACAATCGTGATTGCATGTTCCATACCGCTTTCCGTTGTCGCTGCAATCGTGCTGATGTACTTTACCGGAATTACCTTAAATATTATTTCCATGTCCGGACTGATGCTTGGCATTGGTATGCTTGTGGACAACTCAATTGTTGTCATTGAAAATATTTATCGTCTGCGCGCAGAAGGCTATTCCATCCGGAAAGCAGCGGTAGAAGGATCAAAACAGGTGACGGGTGCGATCATTGCGTCAACGCTTACCACGATCAGCGTCTATGCGCCGATTATTTTTACAGAGGGAATTACCCGGCAGCTGTTTGTGGATCTTGCCCTGACGATTGCATATACCCTGGCGGCGAGTCTAGTCGTGGCATTGACGTTTGTCCCGGCGATGGCTTCTGTTACACTCAGAAAAACAAAAGATATCCGTCATCCGTGGTTCGATGCCGTCCGGGAATGGTATGGCAGAGTGCTGGAGTGGTGTCTGCGTTTCAAACCACTGGTACTGATGATTGCGGTGGTTCTTCTGATCGCAAGTGCAGCACTGTCACTTTCAAAAGGCTTAAACTTTATGGATATGGATATGGAGACAAATCAGCTTTCCGTCACGATTTCTGCAAAAGAGGGTGAGAAACTGACTTTTGAGGAATTAACACAGGCATCGGATGATGTGATTCAGAGAATCTCAAAAATCAAAGGAATCAAGACGGTCGGAGCGATGGCTGGTGGAGATTCCACGATGAATCTGATGGGTGGAGGAAATGACAGCGTCAGCATGTATATCCTGCTGGATGAGGACTCCAAAGTCAAAGCATCGGATGTGGAAGAAAAAATTGTCAGCAGGACGAAAGATCTGGACTGCAAAGTAGAAACCAACAGTTCTTCCATGGATTACAGCAGTTATTTCGGCAGCGGTCTTTCCGTCAGAATTAAAGGAAATGATATTGATACGCTGCAGAAGCTTGCCAAAGAAGTGGCAGATGTGATGAAGCAGACAAAGGGAACGGTGGATGTGGACGATGGATTAGAAGATACCGAACCACAGCTTACCATATCTGTGGACAAAGAAAAGGCTGCGGAATATGGATATACCGTTGCACAGGTATACCAGCTTGTCAGTGCGAAGATGGCTGACAGTAAGAGTGCGACCACGATTTCTACAGATGTCAAAGATTACAAGGTTTATGTGCAGACCGAGGAACAGACAGATACAAAGCTGGATGACATCAGGCAGATGACGTTTACCTATACAGATAAAGAGGGAAAAGAAAAAGAGATACCACTTACAAAAATCTGTGAAATGAAAGATACGACAACCCTTAGTACCATCAAGAGGGATGCACAGACACGTTATATTACGGTATCCTGTGGTGTGGATGAAGATCACAATGTCACACTGCTTGGCAATAAAATTCAAAAGAGTATGGATAAGCTGAATATGCCGGAAGGCTATCATATCGAAATGACCGGAGAGGATGAGACAATCAGTGATTCCATGAGCCAGCTGGTTCTGATGATGATACTGGCAGTTATCTTTATTTATCTGATCATGGTGGTACAGTTCCAGTCACTCGTTTCTCCGTTTATCATTATGTTCTCGATTCCGCTTGCCTTCACCGGAGGATTTATTGCTCTGCTTCTGACAGGGCAGGAAGTCAATGTCCTTGCAATGCTTGGATTTATCATGCTGGCAGGTCTTATTGTAAACAACGGTATTGTACTGATTGATTATATCAATCAGGCAAGAAAAGCGGGTGTTTCTAAGCATGAGGCGATTATTTCATCCGGAAAGACCCGGGTGCGTCCGATTCTGATGACGGTACTGACCACAGTTCTTGCAATGCTGACTACGGCTCTTGGAATCGGTGACGGTTCCGACATGATGCGTCCGATGGCAATCACACTGATCGGAGGACTGGTTTATGGTACCGTTCTGACGCTGATTGTCATTCCATGTATCTACGATATGTTCCATCGGGAAAAGAACATGGTAGAAGAGGAATTATAGTGAATTTCACAGAAATCTTCTTGACAAAAAAGAGAGCCGCAAGTAAGATTAAATTATGTATAAAAAAGTGATGATGGAGAGGAGTACACATGGAATTCCTGAAAGAGAAGGATATTCATTGAAGTGGAGCATTGGCAGAGTTTTTGTGCAGAATGTTCCTACAATGGCTGTAAGATATCCACAGGATGCAGTGTGGAAGGTAGCTCCGGAACTGGAATGTTGAATGTGGTACATTGCCCTGTAGGCATTCCCGGATCGTCCCCGTTAAAGGACATGATGAGTATTACAAAGGTGGTACCGCGAGAGTTTTCGCCCTTTGTGCAGGAAAAGAAAAGGCTTTCTGTACAGAGGGCGTTTCATTTATATGAAGGAGGAACACATGAGCAAAGAATTAAGTAAAACATACGATCCGAAAGATATAGAGGATCGTCTCTATAAGAAGTGGGAGGACAATGGGTATTTTCATGCAGAAGTAGACCGCAGCAAGAAACCGTTTACCATTGTGATGCCACCGCCAAATATTACCGGTCAGCTTCACATGGGACATGCACTGGATAATACCATGCAGGATATCCTGATCCGCTACAAGAGAATGCAGGGATACAATGCACTGTGGCAGCCGGGTACGGATCACGCATCCATCGCTACAGAGGTAAAGGTGATTCAGAGTTTAAAAGAGCAGGGCATCAATAAGGCGGACCTGACCCGTGAAGAATTCCTGGATAAGTGCTGGGAGTGGAGAAAAGAATACGGCGGACGTATTGTAAAGCAGCTGCGCAAACTTGGTTCTTCCGCAGATTGGCAGCGTGAGCGCTTTACGATGGATGAAGGATGTTCCCATGCGGTACAGGAAGTATTCACCAAGTTATATAAGAAGGGCTGGATTTATAAAGGTTCCCGTATTGTCAACTGGTGTCCGGTATGTAAGACTTCCATTTCCGATGCGGAAGTTGAGCATGAAGAGCAGGATGGATTTTTCTGGCATATCAATTATCCGGTTGTTGGAGAGGAAGGCCGCTTCGTAGAGATTGCCACCACACGTCCGGAGACACTGTTTGGTGATACTGCGGTGGCAGTAAACCCGGAGGATGAGCGTTATAAGGATATTGTCGGAAAGACTTTAAAGCTTCCGATGACGGACCGCGAAATACCGGTGATCGCAGATGCTTATGTAGACAAGGAATTTGGAACCGGATGCGTAAAGATCACTCCGGCACATGACCCGAACGATTTTGAGGTTGGAAAGCGTCATAATCTTGAAGAAATTGTTGTCATCAACGACGATGCAACGATGAATGAAAAAGCCGGAAAATATGCCGGAATGGACCGCTACGAGTGCCGGAAAGCACTGGTGGATGATCTTAAGAAAGAGGGACTTCTGGTAAAAGTTGTTCCACATTCCCACAATGTCGGTGTGCATGACCGCTGTCATACAACGGTTGAGCCGATGATCAAGCAGCAGTGGTTTGTAAAGATGAATGAGATGATCAAGCCGGCTGTGGAAGGTGTGAAGAACGGAGATATCAAACTTCTTCCAAAGCGTATGGACAAGACCTACTTTAACTGGACCGACAACATCCGTGACTGGTGTATCAGCCGTCAGCTGTGGTGGGGACACCGCATTCCGGCATGGTACTGCGATGACTGTGGCGAGATGGTAGTATCCATCGAAAATCCTGGCAAGTGTCCGAAGTGCGGATGTACACATATGACACAGGATCCGGATACGCTTGATACCTGGTTTTCTTCTGCACTGTGGCCATTCTCTACGTTAGGCTGGCCGGAAAAGACCGAGGATCTGGATTATTTCTATCCGAACGATGTGCTGGTAACCGGATACGATATTATTTTCTTCTGGGTTATCCGTATGATTTTCTCCGGATATGAGCAGATGGGTAAGGCACCGTTCCATACCGTACTGTTCCACGGACTGGTACGTGACTCCCAGGGACGCAAGATGAGTAAATCACTGGGCAATGGTATTGATCCACTGGAAGTCATTGACAAGTATGGCGCAGATGCACTTCGTCTGACACTGATTACCGGAAATGCACCGGGAAATGACATGCGGTTCTACTGGGAGCGTGTGGAGGCATCCCGTAACTTCGCCAATAAAGTATGGAATGCATCCCGTTTTATCATGATGAATCTGGATGGATTTGAACTCCATACGCCGTCAAAGAATGAGTTACATGCAGCAGACAAGTGGATTCTTTCCAAGGTGAATACCCTTGCAAAAGATGCCACAGAAAATATGGATAAATTTGAACTCGGAATTGCCGTACAGAAAGTATACGATTTTATCTGGGATGAGTTCTGTGACTGGTACATTGAGATCGCAAAAGTCCGTACCTATAAAAAGGATGAAGATCCGGTATCTGCCAATGCGGCACTGTGGACCTTAAAGACCGTACTGACCGAGGCATTGAAACTGTTACATCCGTATATGCCATTTATCACGGAAGAAATCTTCTGTACATTACAGTCAGAGGAAGAGACGATTATGCTCTCCAAGTGGCCGGAGTACAAAGAAGAGTGGAACTTCCCGGTAGAGGAAGCAGCCATTGAGCACTGTAAGGATCTCGTTAAGGGAATCCGTAATGTCCGCACAGAAATGGATGTTCCGCCATCAAGAAAGGCAAAGCTTTATATTACATCTGAGGATGCAGGGCTTCGCACTGTTTTTGAAGAAAATAAGGAAGTATATGTAAATCTTGCTTCTACCAGCGAGATTATAGTACAGGCAGACAAAAACGGTATCAGTGAGGATGCGGTTTCCGTTGTGATTCCGGGAGCAGTTCTTTATCTGCCACTGGAGGATCTGGTAGATTTTGAAAAAGAAAAAGAGCGTTTGCATAAAGAAAAAGATAAGCTGACGAAGGAACTTGCACGTTCTAAGGGCATGCTTTCCAATGAAAAATTCTTAAATAACGCAAAACCGGAAAAGGTACAGGAAGAGAAAGACAAGCTGGCAAAGTATGAGCAGATGATGGCTCAGGTAGAAGCGCGGCTGGCACAAATGAAATAAATGGTTTCGGATTTCTATAGCAGAGAGGGGAAAATGCCATGGAAGATATTTCAATGAGAGGTGCGGTTGTCCGGATTTCACAGGATAGTATGGAAGCATATTTGACATTGCAGCCACCGGAGGCCGGAGAGGGGTACACATTATCAGAGCTGGTGCGGTATATCCGCACCCAGCGGGTAACCAATGGAATTGACGAAGCGGCGATCCAGGAGATGATCGATGGCGGAGTGTACATGAGAGATGTATGTATTGCAAAAGGACAGCCACCGGTCAATGCAGAAAACGGCCGCTATGAACTTCATTTCAATCCGGATGTGGATGGAAAACCAAAGGTCAAGGAGGATGGTTCCATAGATTACTGGAGCATCCGTACAGTGGAGATGGTAAAAGAAGGTCAGGCAATTGCCACCTACTATCCACCAACCGAGGCGGTAAACGGGATGAATGTTTCGGGAAAGCCGATACTGGCAGTCCGTGGCAAGCCATTGCAGCCACTCCGCGGAAAAGGATTTCACTGTACAGAAGACGGAAGTACTTATATTGCAGACCTGTCTGGAAAGATTGAAATGTCAAACGGAAAGATCCGGATATCCGCAGTTTATGAAATTCCCGGTGATGTGGGAATCGGTACAGGAAATGTGGAATATCACGGAGATGTTGTAATCCACGGTGGAATCAAACCGGGGGCAAAGGTAAGTACGAGTGGAAGTCTCACGGTAGACGGTATCTGCGAGAACTGTGTGATTGAAGCGGGAAAAGATATTGTCCTGCGAAGCGGTGTTCTCGGTGGAAACAAGACCAGTATTCGTGCAGGCGGGAATATCCACGCAAAATTTTTCGAATACTGTAAGGTGAAAGCCGATGGCTTTATTGAAGTGACTTATGCATTAGACAGTCATATGATCAGTTTTGATCATATTTATGTAACCGGAAAAAAGGGAAGTATCATTGGCGGATATGCCTACGCAATCAGTGGAATGGATGTGAATGTAATCGGAAATTCCACGGAAGTAAAGACACAGGTGTATGTCGGAGTCAGTGCGCAGATGCGGCAGGAACTGTCGGATCTGCAGAAATCCATTGAAGAAAATGGGGAAGTGATCAAGAAGATTACCACCGGGCTGAAACAGTTTGAACTGGTGGCTGCGCAAAAAGGAATTGATGTATCGAAAGATCCGCGCAGAACCGAACTTCTTCGTGCCAAAATGAAAACGCAGGCAGATATTGCTGAAAGCCAAAAAGCGGTAGATCGTCTGGAAGAACTGGTCAAACGCGGGGAAAATGCAAAGATCAGTGTCGTACGCAAAGTGTATTCCGGATGTGTTGTAACCATTGACCAGCAGACGCTTACCGTAAAAGAACTGCAGGAATCCGTTTGTTTCCAGAAGAAAAAAGAAGGGGTTGTGATGATCTCTCTCAAGTAAACAGATGCAGTTCCTGTAATATTTCCGAGAAATAATGCGAATAAATTTACTTGCATATCCAATGCACTATATTATAATTAAGATACATGGGAACGCAGAACCTGTATATCGCAAAAAGGAGCAGGAGAAATGATTAATTTTGAAAAAGAGCTGAAAAATTTTCAGCCGAGTCTGGAAGTAGAAGAAGCCGAGGCGGCGATTTATAACCATGATCTGACAGACGTAACGGATATTATTACCGAAATATTGCGTGATGTACGTCAGAATGGCCAGCAGTTAGGACAGTAATGAAAAAGAGGAAGAAATGATTTGTTATAAATGTGGACAGGAGGTTGGAAATGCAAAGCGCTGCCCGAATTGCGGGGCAGATCTTTCCGTATTTTTGAAAGTGCGTCACATTTCCAACGCGTATTATAATCTGGGGCTGGAACAGGCGGGCGTGAGAAATCTTTCCGGAGCGATTGTCAGCCTGAAAAACAGTCTGAAGTTTAATAAATATAATATTGATGCACGGAATCTTCTGGGATTGATTTATTGCGAGACAGGAGAAGTGGTAGATGCCTTAAGTGAATGGGTGATCAGCCGCAGTTATCAGCCGAAGGACAATCTTGCCAGTCATTATCTTGATGAGATCCAGCAGGACCGGGGAAGATTGGATTCCGTAAATCAGACGATTAAAAAATATAACCAGGCATTGCACTATTGCAAGCAGGACAGTCGGGATCTGGCAATTATCCAGCTGAAAAAGGTACTTTCGCTGAATCCGAAGCTTGTCAAGGCACATCAGCTGCTGGCGCTTCTTTATCTGCAGGACAATAAGCTGGAACTGGCAAAAAAAACTTTGCGCAATGCGGGAAAGATTGATACAAATAATACAACCACCCTGCGTTATCTGCGCGAAGTGAATGCAAGACTGAAGGAAAAAAGTCCTTCCAAAAAGCCGAAGGATGATGATCTGATTTCTTATCAAAGTGGAAATGAGACCATTATCATGCCGAAGCGGTTTAAGGAATCTTCGATTGGGGCAACACTGGTATATATTGTGATCGGACTGATTGTGGGTACTGCGATTACCGCATTTCTGATCGTGCCGAGCGTTCGCAACAAGGCAAAAGAAGATGCACAGAGAAAACTGGTTGAAGCGAGTGATACCATTTCCACGAATGGACAGACAATCAAAGATCTGGAAGGACAGGTGGAGGATCTGAAAAATCAGCTGGAAGAGCAGACGACCAACAATGAAAAGGTCAAGGTTCAGATATCTACTTATGAAAATCTTCTGCAGGCATGTGTTTCCTATTATGGATCAAAGGATGTGACGACTGCGGGAAAGACACTGGATAAAGTAAAGACGAAGTATCTGTCCGACGAAGCTAAAACCATATATGATGATATCAATGGGGAGGTACAGGATAAGTATCTGAATCAGCTTTACAAGGAAGGCTATAGTTTGTACTCCCGTGGAAAGTATAAGGACGCCATCGATACATTAAAACAGATTACGGATGAGCAGGAAGATTTCCAGGACGGATCAGCTGCCTATTATCTGGCACAGTCCTACCGGAAAAACGGGGACCTGAAATCTGCAAAACCGTATTATCAGTATGTAATTGAAAATTATCCGGATACGGAGCGGGCGAGAACGTCACAGAATTATGTAGACGCACAGGAATAAAAAGGAACACATTGCATTACAAAAGACACTACAGTACAGGTTACTGTCGGTGTCTTTTTTTGCTTATTTATAAAGAAGTAAGGGAAAGGAAGAGGTTTTATATGGAAGCAGCATATCGAAAGGAAGCGGACTGCATGATTGTGCCGATGCCGCGGGAGGTGGATCATCATGTGGCAGGCAATATGAGCAGGGAAATAGATCTGCTGGCGGAAAGCTGGCATGTTCACAGGATTGTATTTGATTTTGCGGGGACTGATTTTATGGACAGTTCCGGAATCGGTATATTAATAGGAAGAAAAAAGACGATGGACATGCATGCAGGAAAAGTGACAGCGGTAAATCTGGGAGAACGGGTGTATAAAATATTTGAAAAATCCGGGTTGTTTCAGATTATTTCATTGGAAGAGGAGGAAAAATAAAATGGTGCAGGAAAATCATATGCAGGTTCATTTTGATGCAAAATCCGTAAATGAGGGATTGGCACGCATGGTTGTGACCGCATTTATGACAAATATGAATCCGACGCTGGAGCAGATTGCAGATGTAAAGACAGCAGTGAGTGAGGCTGTGACAAATGCCATTATCCATGGATACGAAGATGAAACGAAACAGGTGGAACTGACCTGTGACCAAAATGGTCAGCAATTGGTGGTAACGGTGGAAGATCACGGAGTTGGAATTGAAGATCTTGAACAGGCATTGCAGCCTTTTTTTACTACAAAACCGGAATTGGAACGTTCCGGTATGGGCTTTTCCTTTATGGAGGCATTTATGGATCGGATTGAGGTACGGTCAAAAAAAGGAGAAGGAACACGTGTGGTTATGTGGAAATACATAGAAAGGGAACGTGAGCAGTAAGATACCGGCAAAAGAGGAAAATGGACGACAGAACATCCAGAGGGCGCAGCAGGGAGACCGGAGGATCAGGCAGCAGATGATAACCGAGAATATGGGGCTGGTTTATATGGTGGCGAAACGATTTGCAAACCGGGGAACCGATTTGCAGGATCTGACACAGATCGGAGTGATTGGTCTGATCAAGGCGATCGACCGGTTTGACACTTCGCTATCCTACTCTTTTTCTACCTATGCGGTTCCGCTTATTATGGGGGAAATCCGGAGATTTTTACGGGATGACGGTATGATTCATACGAGTCGCCAGATGAAAGAACATGCAAGAAAAATAGCAATTGTCAGAGAACAGATGAAAAAGACACAAAATAAGGAGCCGACATTGCAGGAACTGGCGGAAAAGACAGGAATTGCTATTGAAGATCTGGTGGTGGCAATGGAAGCAGGAAGAGAGGTGGATTCTTTTTCACGACCGGTGACGGAAAATGACGGAAAAGTGCTGACTTTGGAAGAAAAGCTGGAGGATAATCACCGGTTTGAAACTCCGCTTCTGAATCATATTGCATTGAAACAGGCGATCGACCAGCTGCCGGAGGAAGAAGCACAGCTGATAAAATTTCGCTATATGGACAATCTTTCCCAGGCAGAAACAGCAAAGCGCATGGGGAAAAATCAGGTATCCGTATCGCGCAGTGAGCGGAAGATATTGGAAAAACTTCGCAGAAAAATGTTGTAGCTACCACTTACAGGTACAGGGAAAATCTGGTATAATTTGCACGTAAAAGATCACAAAAGGGAGAAATTAACATGGGAGAATATTTGCAGGAAGCCGTGTTGCCGGTGCAGTACGACAATTATGTGTTTGATCTGTACGGGACACTGGTGGATATCCACACAGAGGAAGATTTTCCAAACCTGTGGGAGAAACTGGCATTGTTTTTTGGATATTACGGGGCCATTTATGAACCGAAGGAATTGCAGAAGCGCTATGCGGCACTTGTCAGCGACTGTGAGCGCGCACTGAAAAAGACGCTGGAAGAGGACAGGCATTATACGCATGAGGCATCTCCGGAGATTGAGATCGGGGAAGTGTTTGAAAAACTGTATCAGGAAAAAGGGATCGTGGCCGATAAGACCCTTGCCATACATACCGGACAGTTTTTCCGTGCGCTGTCTACCGATTATGTCCGTTTGTATCCGGGGACACAGCAGATGCTTGCCAGTCTGAAAAAAATGGACAAAAAAGTATATCTGTTATCGAATGCCCAGCGCATTTTTACCGCATATGAAATGAATGTTTTAGGCATTACAAAATATTTTGATGATATTTTGATTTCTTCGGATTATCACACGAAAAAACCGGACAAACGTTTCTTTCATATATTGTTGGAGCGGCATAAGCTGGATGTGTCTCATTCCCTGTATATCGGGAATGACAGCCGTTGTGATGTCGGTGGTGCAAAAGGTGTCGGAATGCCGGTGTTTTATGTAAATTCCAATATTTCCCCGAAAAATGATGACGGAAAAGAGGCAGACTATATTGTAGAGAATTTTTGTGCCTGGAAGGAGGTAACCATATGAGTAAATTAAAACCAGGAAAAGTAGCAATTATCGGATGTGGATTTGTCGGTTCTGCATCTGCATTCGCCCTGATGCAGAGCGGATTATTTACCGAGATGGTGCTTTTGGATGCAAACCATCAGAAAGCAGAAGGGGAAGCCGAAGATATCGTACACGGAATTCCGTTTGGAAGACCGATGCAGATTTATGCCGGAGATTATGATGATATTGCGGATGCAGCCATTATTGTAATTACAGCAGGTGCAAATCAGAAGCCGGACGAAACGCGGCTGGATCTGGTAAACAAAAACATTGCAATTTTCCAGTCGATTATTCCGGAAATTACAAAAAGAGATTTTGAAGGAATTCTTCTGATTGTTGCAAATCCGGTAGATATTCTGACTTACACGGCGCAGAAACTGTCCGGTTATCCGGAAAACCGGGTAATTGGTTCCGGAACTGTGCTGGATTCTGCCAGACTGAAGTATCATCTGGGACAGCATCTGGGAGTGGACAGCAGAAGTGTACATGCTTTTATCGTGGGAGAACACGGGGACAGTGAGATTGCGGCATGGAGCAGTGCGAATATATCCGGAATACCGCTGGACAATTTCTGTGAGATGCGGGGGCACTATAATCATATGGAAGCAACGGAACGTATCGCCGCGGAGGTAAAACAGAGTGCCTATGAGATTATTTCCAAAAAAGGAGCCACATATTATGGAATTGCCATGTCAGTTAAGCGCATCTGCGAAGCAATCATAAGAGATGAAAAATCCATTCTGCCGATTTCGACCATGCTGCACGGAGAGTATGGAATCTCAGACGTGGTGTTAAGTCTGCCGTGTATCGTTGGCCGCGATGGCTATGAAACCAAGGTTCCAATTGATCTGGATCAGGAGGAAGTTTCCAAACTGCATGAGTCTGCAAATACGCTGAAAGAAGTTCTTTCGGAGTTCTTTGCCGAAAATTAGTTTTTTTGTGCTTGCATTTTTTGGAAGAAAGGGGTAGAATACCACAGTGGGTAGAGCAAAGGCGTCGTAATGTATGTACGACGCCTTTTTTATATATAAAGTATATGACCATATGAGAAACATACAAATATGACATATAGTTTATATAAAAAAAACGTTTTACTTTTTACAATATGACAAATATAATAGCTTTTGATTCAAAAGTTAAGAAAGGAAGTGAGACTGTTGGATGCGTTGGTAAAGAATCTGATGGAGGAGCTGAATTGCGATACCGTCTTTACAATCCCGCTGTTTGGTGGCATTCCAATCTATGAATCGGTTGTTGTTACATGGATCATCATGGCGGTCATTCTTCTTTTGTGTCTGATCCTTGTCAGAGGGCTTAAAGTTGAGAATCCAAGCCGTAAGCAGGTAGTACTTGAACTTGCTGTTTCAAAACTGTATGGATTCTTTGAGGACACGATAGGAGAAAACGGTAAAGCGTACATTCCGTACCTGGCAGCAGTTGCCATCTACATAGGAATTGCCAACCTCATCGGCCTATTAGGCTTCAAGCCGCCGACAAAAGACATGAATGTCACGGTAGCGCTTGCATTGATGAGTATCATCTTAATTGAAGCAGCAGGAGTGAGAAAGAAAGGTACCAAAGGCTGGTTAAAGAGTTTTGCGGAACCAATGCCTGTAGTTCTTCCAATTAACATTCTTGAGATATTCATCAAACCATTATCACTTTGTATGCGATTGTTTGGAAATGTACTTGGTTCCTTCGTTATTATGGAGTTACTGAAGATGGTGGTTCCACCCGTACTTCCAGCAATATTCAGTTGTTACTTTGATATTTTTGACGGACTGATTCAGGCATACGTATTTGTATTCCTTACAGGCTTGTTCATCAAGGAAGCAACGGAGTAACACACTAATTAACTGAGAAAAGAAAAGGAGAAAACATTATGTCAGCATCATTATTTGTAGCAATCGGAGCAGGAGTAGCAGTATTAACAGGTATCGGAGCAGGTCTTGGAATCGGTAAGGCAACAGGTTCCGCAGTAGACGCTATCGCAAGACAGCCGGAAGCAGAAGGCAAGATTTCCAAAGCATTACTTCTTGGTTGTGCACTTGCCGAGGCAACCGCTATTTACGGTTTCGTTATTGCATTACTTATCATTCTTTTCTTAAAATAATGATTACCTGCGTAATTATTACATTAAGAAAGGAGCAGTAAACTATGCTGAGTTTAAATCCATGGGATATCTTGTGGACGATCGTAAATCTGCTTGTTTTATATGCAATCTTTCGTAAGTTTTTGTTTCAGCCGGTCATGAATATCATTCATGAGAGAGAGGACATGATCAACAAACAGTTCGAGGATGCCCAAAAACAGCAGGACGATGCAGCGCAGATGAAGAGTGAGTATGAGAACCAGTTAAAGGGTGCCAGAGAAAAGGCAGATCAGATCATTCTCGATGCGAAGACACGTGCACAGGAAGAATATAACAATAAAATGGAAGCAACCAGAGCCGAAGCAGATCATATGCTTGAGAAAGCAAAGAGTGATATTGCAAATGAGCAGGAAAAGGCAACAAGAGATGCTCAGGCAAAGATCGCAGAGCTTGCTTTGCTGGCTGCTAAGAAGATTATGAAGACGGGTGAAGCACATGACGCAGGCAGCAGTAAATAGTGCCAAGGTACTATACCGGCTGTCTGTCAGCAGAGAGGATGTCGAGAAAGTGGAAAAACTTTTCTTTGCGACACCGCAACTGCAGAAAGTTCTGACGAGCCCGGTCGTACCGGCAGCAAAAAAGTATGAAATTATCGATCAGGTATTTGCACTGGAAACGACAGAAGATGTGCTGGTCCGGTACATGAAGATCATGTGCAGGATTGGTAACATGACCGAGATGCAGGATATTTTCCAATATTATTATAAATACTGGGATCAGATGCATCATGTGGTTCGTGCGGACCTGATTTATGCCGAGACTCCGAGCAAAGAAGAGGAGGCCGAGGCGAAAAAAATTCTGGATAAAAACTATCCGGATAGTGAGATTACCCTGACGCAGAGTGTGGATGAGTCGCTGATCGGTGGCTATGTTGTTAAGGTGGGATATAAAGAATATGACCACAGCTATGAAGGACGTCTGCGTCAGTTACAAAGAAAACTTACAGGGAGGTGACCCCTTTGGGCGCTATTAGTGCAACAGATATTATCTCCATTATTCAGGGTGAGATCGAAAATATCAACTGGGATGAACAAAGCCGTGAGACAGGTGAGGTCATCTGGGTCGGTGATGGAATTGTTACCGTATACGGAATTGATCATGCAATGTATGGCGAGATCGTAGCCTTTGAAAACGGAGTCAAAGGAATGGTTCAGGATGTCAGACAGAATGAAATCGGTATTATTCTTTTTGGTCGTGATACCGGAATCAAAGAAGGAACCAAAGTGGTTCGTACCAAGAAAAAAGCCGGTATTCCGGTCGGTGATGCGTTTGTAGGAAGAGTAATCAATGCACTCGGTGAGCCGATTGACGGAAACGGTGATGTAAAAGAGGATGATTATCGTCCGATCGAGCAGGAAGCTCCTGGTATCATCGACAGACAAAGCGTAGACACACCAATGGAGACCGGTATTCTTTCCATTGATTCCATGTTCCCAATCGGACGTGGACAGCGTGAGTTGATCATTGGTGACCGTCAGACAGGTAAGACATCCATTGCAACAGATACCATTATCAACCAGAGAGGCAAAGATGTAATCTGTATTTACGTTGCCATTGGTCAGAAGGCATCTACCGTTGCAAAGATTGTAAATACATTAAAGAAACATGATGCCATGGATTATTCCATCGTAGTATCTTCTACAGCCAGTGATCCGGCATCTTTACAGTACATAGCTCCATATGCAGGAACTGCCATGGCAGAATATTTTATGCACAAGGGCAAGGATGTTCTCATTGTATATGATGATCTGTCCAAGCATGCGGTTGCATACCGTGCAATTTCCCTTCTGCTTGAGCGTTCCCCGGGACGTGAGGCTTATCCTGGTGATGTATTCTACTTACACTCCAGACTGCTTGAGCGTTCCAGTCATCTGAGTGACAAGTTAGGTGGCGGTTCCATCACCGCACTGCCGATTATTGAAACACAGGCCGGTGATGTTTCCGCATATATTCCTACCAACGTTATTTCCATTACCGATGGTCAGATCTTCCTCGAGAGCAACCTGTTCAACGCAGGTATGAGACCAGCCGTAAACGTAGGACTTTCCGTATCCCGAGTCGGTGGTGCAGCCCAGACAAAGGCAATGAAGAAAGCATCCGGTAGTATCCGTATCGATCTGGCACAGTACCGTGAGATGGAAGTGTTCACACAGTTTGCTTCTGATCTGGATGATGCAACAAAAGCACAGCTGCAACACGGAAAAGCTCTGATGGAGCTGTTGAAGCAGCCGCTGAGTCATCCGCTTTCCATGCATGAGCAGGTATTAACCCTGTGCATGGCAACGGACGGTGTATTCGATAAGATACCTACCAGACAGGTAAAACAGTATCAGAAAGATATTCTGGATTTCATGGATCTGAAACATCCGGAGATCGGAAAAGAAATTGAGCAGACAAAAGCTTTATCCGATGAACTGAGACAGAAAATCAAAGATGCTGCAGCAGAGTTCGCAGCAGAACAGTAAGCAGGTGTTACGATGGCAAATGCAAAAGAAATTCAGGATCGAATGAAGAGTATCAATGATACATTAAAGATTACAAATGCAATGTACATGATTTCTTCTTCGAAATTAAAGAAATCTAAAAAAATGCTGACGGACACAGAACCGTATTTCTTTACCCTGCAATCTGAGATGAGCCGTATTCTGCGGCATTTGCCGGATCTGGACAGTATTTATTTCAGATCCACAGATGAGATTCCGGAAGAAGAAAAACGGATCGCTTATATGGTGGTTACGGCAGATAAGGGACTGGCAGGATCTTACAACCACAATATTTTAAAGATTGCGGAAGAAGAACTTGCAAAACACCCGAAACGTCAGCTGTATGTGCTTGGTGAAGTCGGAAGACATTATTTTGAAGAACGTGGAATTGAGATCAACAAACAGTTCCATTATACGATTCAGAATCCGACATTGAACCGTGCACGAAATATCTCTGAGGAACTTCTCGAAGGTTACCGTCAGGGAGATTTTGATGAAATCTATATCATTTATACCTCAATGGTCAATGCGATGCAGGAAGAAGCAGAGATGCTGCAGCTGCTTCCACTGAAAAAAGCAGATTTCCACAACGTGGAGATTCCGCTGGATGTCAGACGTGAGGAGCTTGCCCTGCGCCCATCGGCAGATGCAGTGATGAATCGTATTGTTCCGGACTATGTGGTAGGATTTGTTTATGGTGCGCTGGTAGAATCCTTCTCCTGCGAGCAGAATGCCCGTATGATGGCGATGGAGGCAGCAACCAACAGCGCAAAGGATATGCTTCATGAGCTGGATATCATGTATAACCGTGCCAGACAGGCAGCAATTACCCAGGAGATCACAGAGGTAATTGCGGGAGCAAAATCCCAGAAGCGCAAGAAAAAGAGATAATGGAGGCCTAGGATGAAAACAGGAAAAATCATACAGGTTATGGGACCTGTTGTGGACGTTGAATTTGAAGACGAAGAATTGCCTGCAATCAGAGACGCTCTGGAAGTACAAAATGGTGACAAAAAATGTATCATGGAGGTTGCACAGCATATCGGAAATAATACGGTACGTTGTATTATGCTTGCAGCCAGTGAAGGACTTCACCGTGATATGGAAGTCATTGCAACCGGAAGCGGTATCAAGACACCAGTTGGTGAGGCAACACTGGGACGTCTGTTCAACGTATTAGGAGAAACAATTGATGACGGAAAGCCGATCGAGGATGCTCCAAAGTGGGTAATCCACAGAGAGCCGCCAGCATTTGAGGATCAGAACCCTGCAGAGGAAATCTTAGAGACCGGTATCAAGGTCATCGACTTACTTGCTCCATATGCAAAGGGTGGTAAGATTGGTCTGTTCGGTGGTGCCGGTGTAGGTAAAACCGTATTGATCCAGGAGCTGATCAGTAATATTGCAACAGAGCACGGCGGATATTCCATTTTCACCGGTGTCGGAGAGCGTTCCCGTGAAGGAAATGATCTGTGGACCGAAATGGGTGAATCCGGTGTACTTGAAAAAACAGCCTTAGTGTTTGGACAGATGAATGAGCCACCAGGGGCTCGTATGCGTGTCGCTGAGACCGGACTTACCATGGCTGAGTATTTCCGTGATGAGCAGCATAAAAATGTGCTTCTCTTCATTGATAACATTTTCCGTTTCACACAGGCCGGATCAGAGGTATCCGCACTGCTTGGACGTATGCCGTCAGCCGTAGGTTATCAGCCGACACTGGCTACGGAGATGGGGGAATTACAGGAGAGGATCGCTTCTACAAAGAATGGATCTATCACTTCCGTACAGGCTGTATATGTACCAGCCGATGACCTGACAGACCCGGCACCAGCTACGACATTCGCACATCTGGATGCAACAACCGTACTTTCCAGAAAGATCGTTGAGCAGGGTATTTATCCGGCGGTTGATCCTCTGGAGTCTTCTTCCCGTATCCTTGAGCCGGATATCGTAGGCGAGGAGCATTACGAGGTTGCACGTAAAGTGCAGGAGATCCTTCAGAAGTACAAGGAATTGCAGGACATCATCGCAATTCTTGGTATGGAAGAACTGGCAGACGAAGATAAAGTTTTGGTATACCGTGCAAGAAAGATTCAGAAGTTCCTGTCACAGCCGTTCCATGTAGCAGAGAACTTCACCGGTATCAAGGGTGTATATGTTCCGTTGAAAGAAACAATTCGTGGCTTTAAAGCAATTTTAGATGGTGAGATGGATGAATATCCGGAGAATGCATTCTTTAATGCAGGAACTATCGAGGATGTTAAGAAGAAAGCCGAGCAGATGGAGCAGAACGCATAGCATAAAGAACGGAGATCATTATGGCAGGCAATACATTCTATTTAAAAATTATATCTGCAAACCGTGTGTTCTTTTCCGGAAGATGCCGTTCTCTGATCGTTCCGGAATATGATGGGCAGAAAGAAATTCTGGCCCATCATGAGGATATGGTCATTGCCATTGATGAGGGCGAGATGAGGTTTCAGCCGGAAGGCACGGATAACTGGGAATATGCAGTTGTCGGAATGGGATTTGTCGAGATCGTCAATAACCGTGTGACACTTCTCGTGGAGACTGCAGAGCGTCCGGAGGAAATCGATGTGGCGCGTGCCCGCGAAGCAAAAGAGCGTGCAGAGGAGCAGATGCGCCAGAAGCAGAGTATCCGTGAGTATTACCACTCAAGAGCTTCTCTTTCCCGTGCGATGGCACGTCTGAAAGGAACCAGCGGAAGAAAATAAAACAATAAAAAAGGATGCACGTTTTGTGCATCCTTTTTTTATCTGACATTATTCATTCATGGCAATCAGTTTTGCATACCATTGCAGGGAAGAAACCCATGCATGGGAAACATCCGGAATTTCGATGTTTTTAAGCACCAGCTGGCGGGAAACTTCCTGCCATTCTGCCGATTCGTATTTTACAATAAAGTGAAGCACTTCTGCCAGGGAACCGGTATGTTCCAGAAGGGCGGTGCGGATCTTGCCCGATACACGCACCATGGAGAGAGCTTCTTCCATGGAACAATCCAGAATAATATCCAGAATCGAGAAAAGACCGGTCAGAAACAGTTCCTGGGAACGCATTGCCATGCCAAAGACCGGTGCAAGATTTTCTGCAAACTTGGCACGCAGCAGGGAAAGGCGCATCAGTTCATTAGGCTTGTCAGAACACAGTTTCTCAATGACGGTTGTCTGAATCCAGCGCGTCAGATCCTTCTGTCCCAGCATTGAGACAGCAACCCGCACGGAAGTGATTTCGGAATTAAAGGAGCGTGTATTTGCCAGCCGCAGCAGGGAGATGATAAGAGCCGTGTCCTGACTGATAATATCAGCCGCTTTGGTCAGGTCAAAATCATCTTCTTCAATCAGATTCAGAAGGGAAATGTAATTGATCTTCAGGGGCGATACTTTGTGTTCGCCGCGTGTGACCGGCATACGGAAAAAGGTTCCTTCAAATAAAGAAATTGTTTCTGCAGGACTGAGTTTTCCGAATGTTTCCGTGTCCGGAATGTTGCTGGCACAGATACAGATATCCGGATACAGTTTGCGGAAATAGAAAGAAGCCTTGACGGCATCTATTTTCTGGCAGTCAATCAGAATGTAGTCCATCTGTGACAGAATCGGTGCGTAGTCTTCGTAGCAGTGAACAGGAAGATTACGGATTGCAAAATGATATCCGAATTCGCGCAGTTCGCGGATGCGGTCTGTATACATGGATACCGGAGGAAATGTCTGGTCAATCAGGAGAATCGGTGCATGGTTTGTATTTTTGCATTCGGATTCCAGACTGCTGAAAATAGAGATATTATTTAAAGATACAAAAATCGGTTTTCCTCCGGAGAGTGTGGTGGTTCCAAGCTCCTGAATCAGTTCCAGCCCGTCTACATAGGCAGCCCCGTCAAACTGTCTGGAACCAAGAAGGCTTGGGTTCATAAGAAAGTTATTTTTTCTGGTAAACAGAGAATAAGCACTAACGGACATATTCCGGTCAAAAAAAGGAATGAGTGTAAGCATCATAAGCGTGTCTCCTATTCTATCATGTAAATCCCTGATGTAAGTTAATCTTTGGATTTATTATACTATATAATGCTTAAAGAAACAAATATTTTGTGCAATGTGGTGAAAAAAGAAACAAAGCAGTTGACAAATGAAAGAGGATATGGGTAAAATACAAAAAGATAATAAACAGGGAGTAGTTTGCATCTGGTGTGTCCGGGTGTTGTGCAGGCCGTCATCACGTTACAGGAAAGCTGGAACCGGGCTGTACACGAAGAAACGAGACTTTTTATTGCATTATTCTGGTGCAAAAAAGTCCCGTTTCTTTTTTTGTACCACAACACAGGGAGGGCATGCCATGAAAAAATACTGGAAGTATTCCAAAGAGCAGCTAAGAGACGTATTTTCTACTACGGAGCAGGGATTATCCGAAATGCAGGTGAAAGAAATCCGGGAAACATGTGGGGAAAATATACTGGAAGAGGGAAAAAGACCCGGGCTTCTGAAGGTGTTTTTGTCACAGTTTGCAGATTTACTCATTGTCATTTTGCTGATCGCCGCGCTTATTTCCATGTTTTCCGGAAATGCAGAGAGTACGATTGTAATCGCAGTTGTCCTGGTGATGAATGCAGTTTTGGGAACGGTGCAGCACCAGAAAGCGGAAAAATCACTGGACAGTCTGAAAAATCTGTCTGCACCGTGTGCAAAAGTCATCCGGGAAGGGAAAAAGAAAGAGATCCCTTCGAGGGAACTGGTTCCTGGAGATCTTGTGGAACTGGAAGCTGGTGACATGGTTGTGGCAGATGGAAGGATTCTGGATAATTTTTCCCTGCAGGTCAATGAGAGTGCGCTGACTGGAGAATCCACCAATGTAGAAAAGACACAAGGCAGTCTGCCGGAGGATCTGCCGCTGGCAGACCGCAGAAACATGGTATATTCCGGAAGCCTGGTCACTTATGGACGCGCACAGGTTTTGGTTACAGGAACAGGGATGCATACCGAGATCGGAAAGATTGCCGGGATGATGAATGATATCCGGGACCGTAAGACACCATTACAGGTGAGTCTGGATCAGTTCAGCAGAAAGCTGGCAGTTCTGGTTATGGGAATTTCAGCAGTGGTATTGGGGTTATGTTTATACCGTAAAATGCCGCTTCTGGATGCATTGATGTTTGCGGTTGCACTTGCGGTAGCCGCCATTCCGGAAGCACTCAGTTCAATCGTGACCATTGTGCAGGCGATGGGAACACAGAAGATGGTAAAGGAAAATGCCATCGTCAGAAAGCTGAAGGCAGTGGAGAGCCTTGGGTGTGTATCGGTGATCTGTTCGGATAAAACCGGAACGCTGACACAGAATAAGATGACCGTGCAGAAAGTTTATGTGGACGACAGGGAATATCTGCCCGAACAGCTTTCCATGGAAGAGCAGCTGCACAGATATCTGGTCTACGATGCGGTGCTTAGCAATGATGCAACATTGGAGAACGGAAAAGGAATCGGAGATCCGACCGAATATGCCCTGTTGGAAATGTTTCGTAAAATTCCCGCGCCGAAAGGGGGAATGATGGGCGAAGGCGGTTACCGGGAAGAAATGCTTCGAAGCTGTATGAAACGTCTCGAAGAGGTTCCGTTTGATTCTGAGCGGAAACGGATGAGCACAAGATATTACCTGCACGGGGTCGGAACCATTCTGACCAAAGGGGCACCGGATGTATTGCTGGAACGCTGTGAATTTGTCCGGAAAAGTACCGGAATTGTTCCACTTGATCCGACGGAGACAGAAAAAATCAAAAAAAAGATTGCGGAATTTTCCGGGCAGGGACTGCGTGTGCTGGCATTTGCGTATAAAGAGAGTGAAGGACCGCTGACCATAGAAAGCGAAGAAAATCTGATCTTTCTCGGGCTGATTGCCATGATGGATCCGCCAAGACCGGAAGCCATTCAGGCGGTTGCCGATGCGAAGAAAGCAGGAATCCGCACGGTCATGATTACAGGGGATCACAAAATTACCGCGCGTGCGATTGCAAAACAGCTTGGAATTTATCAGGAAGGGGATCTGGCTGTGACCGGAAGGGAGTTAGATGCCATGAGTGAGAAGGAATTGCAGGAAAAACTGGAAAAAATCTGTGTATATGCCAGGGTTTCGCCGGAACATAAGATAAGAATTGTAAAGGCATGGCAGAAAAAAGGACGGATTGTTTCCATGACGGGGGATGGTGTCAACGATGCACCGGCATTAAAATGCGCAGATATCGGAGTGGCAATGGGGATTACAGGAACAGAAGTGGCAAAAGATGCGGCAGACATGATTCTTTTAGATGATAATTTTGCGACCATCATTCAGGCGGTGGTGAATGGAAGAAATGTATACCGGAATATAAAGAATGCTATTTTGTTTTTGCTGTCCGGCAATATGGCAGCGATTCTGGCGGTACTGTATACTTCACTTGCAGGACTTCCAGTTCCGTTTGCACCGGTGCATCTGCTTTTTATCAATTTGCTGACGGATTCGCTTCCGGCAATTGCGATTGGCATGGAGCCGGCAGATGCAGCACTTTTAGAGGAAAAACCAAGGGATCCTTCTGCCGGAATACTGACCGGTTCGTTTCTGGGGAAAATTGTGGCAGAGGGAGCGTTGATTGCGTGTCCGGTCATGACTTCTTATTATATAGGGCTGCAGCAGAGTACCGCGCTTGCAGCAACGATGGCTTTTGCAACGCTGACACTGGCACGCCTGTTTCATGGGTTTAACTGCCGGAGCCAAAAGTCCATGGCACGGGTTGGACTTTGGTCCAACAAGTACAGCATGGGAGCATTTTTGGGTGGATGTATTCTTTTGGGACTGGTACTTTGCGTTCCGGTTTTTGAGAGGCTGTTCGATGTGGTGGAAATGGGAGTGCTGATGTATGGGTATATTCTGCTGCTGGCATTTGTGCCGACATTGGTGATTCAGATGGTAAAAATGGTCAGGGAAAAAATGCAGGAAGGTTTGTAATTTACTCCTCTTTACTTTAGCATGATAACATGATAATATGGTAAACATGTAGTAAACAGAAGAATTAATAATTAATGGAGGAACATTATGAAAAAGAAACTTGCAGTATTGCTGGCAGCAGCGCTGACACTTGGTATGACTGCCTGTGGTGCATCCAAAGGAGCGGGAGATACCGGAAAGAGCGAAAAGAGCATGGTATATGCAGTAGAGGCAGGATCTGCCGGAGAAGAAGCTGCAAAAGAAAAGGGATTTCAGTACAATTCCGTTTCGTCCCAGGCAGATGCCCTGATGGAAGTTGCTTCCGGTACATCCGATGCAGCGATCATTGACCTTCTGATGGCAGGTGCCATGATCGGTGAGGGCACCAGTTATCCGAATCTGAAGCATACAGACGAACTTACGACCGAGGAGTATGGCGTTGGATGCCGGAAAGGATCGGATCTGGCTTCTTATATCAATCAGGTGTTTGCTGACTCTTATAAAGACGGAAGCATGGAAAAAATTGCCGAAACCTACGGTGTTCAGGAAGCACTTGTAGAGCAGAAAGATGCCACATTTGAACAGTCCCAAAAAGACAGTGACGTGGATTACATCAAGGGAAGAGGAAAACTGGTTGTCGGTGTGACGGATTTTGAGCCGATGGATTATAAGGATAAAGATGGAAACTGGATCGGGTTTGATGCAGATATGGCAAAACTTGTCGGAGAAAAACTTGGTGTAGAGGTTGATTTTGTAGAGATCGACTGGGACAACAAGGTCATGGAACTGAATTCCAAGAATATCGATGTCGTATGGAATGGAATGACACTGACGAGCGAAGTAACATCTGCAATGGAATGTACCAATGCTTATTGTAACAATGCACAGGTCGTTGTCGTACCAGAGGGGAAATAAATCATGTTCTGGACAGTAACACAGTCACTTTTGACAGGTCTTGCTACGACCTTTGAAATTTTTATACTGACACTTATTTTTGCGCTGCCGCTTGGACTTGTGCTTGCCTTTGGGCTGCTCAGCAAGTTTAAGCCATTGCAGCGTCTGGTTCAGATCCTGGTCTGGATCATCCGCGGAACACCACTGATGCTGCAACTGATCATTATTTTTTATGGACCGGGACTCTGGCTTCATACAACCGTGTGGAGTGGAAATGAGAGTGGACGGATCACTGCAACAGTGGTGGCATTCGTGATTAACTATGCCTGCTATTTTTCTGTGATTTTCCGAGGCGGAATCGAAGGGGTTCCGGCCGGACAGAGGGAAGCCGGACAGGTGCTTGGCATGACAAAGCATCAGATCTTTTTCAAAATCACATTGCTTCAGATGATCAAGCGCGTTGTACCACCGATGTCAAACGAGATCATTACGCTTGTAAAAGATACCTCTCTTGCGCGTATTATTGCAGCCTATGAGCTGACTTTTGCCGGTGCTGCATTTATGAAATCCGATGGCCTGACCTGGCCACTGTTTTACACCGGTGTATTTTATCTTATTTTTATTGGTATTTTGACGCTTTTATTTAATTATATTGAACGTAAGCTGGATTACTTTAAGTAGGAGGATAACATGGCAATCTTAGAGGTATCACATATAGAAAAACATTTCGGCAGAACGAATGTATTAAAAGATGTCAGTTTCTCCATGGAGGAAGGCACGGCGCTTGCAATTATCGGATCTTCCGGTTCCGGAAAGACAACGCTTCTGCGCTGTCTGAATTTTCTGGAGCGCCCGAATGGCGGAACGATTACGGTCAACGGAGAGACACTGTTTGATGCATCAACGGCCGGAATGGAAAAGGATGCGGATCTGCGCAGAAAACGTCTGCATTTTGGCATGGTATTTCAGTCATTCAATCTGTTTCCACAGTATACAGCGTTACAGAATGTGACGCTTGCGGAACAGCTTCTGGCACAGGAACGTCCGGATTTCAAACAGAATAAGAAAAAGATCTTGGAAGAAATTGATGCACACGGCAGACAGCTGTTAGAGCGCATGGGACTTTCCGAGCGTATGGATCATTATCCACATCAGTTGTCCGGCGGGCAGCAGCAGAGGGTGGCAATTGCGCGTGCGCTTGCCTTAAAACCGGATATTCTCTGTTTTGATGAGCCGACATCGGCACTTGATCCGGAGCTGACTGGTGAGGTTTTAAAAGTCATCCGCACACTGGCAGAACAAAAAACAACGATGATCATTGTTACGCATGAGATGGCATTTGCCCGTGATGTGGCAGATCAGCTGATTTTCATGGATGGTGGTGTGATCGTGGAGCAGGGAGACCCGCACCAGGTGATCGATCATCCGAAGGAAGAGCGGACAAAGCAGTTTTTAACCCGGTATGCACAGGGATAATTTTTACAGAATAAAATAATAGGAAAAGCCATCGTAGAGTTGTTGAGGAAAACGAGTCTGCGGTGGCTTTTTTCATATATTTTACAATTTTTTACAGTAGCAGGATAACAGCAGAAATGTAAAAGGGGTATGATAATAAAAGTAAGAATTGTAAATGATAAAAGTGAAAAGGAGTGCTTTTGCATGGTAAAAATTTATGTGGTGGACACCAATGTTCTGATTCAGGCACCCTATGGATTGCAGTGTTTTGAAGACAATCAGGTGGTGCTTCCGGTGGTCGTGCTGGAGGAACTGGATAATCTCAAAAAATCGGAAGGAGAGACTGGCGCAAATGTCCGGACAACAATCCGGATGCTGGAGGAACTGCGGTTACAGGGAGATTTGCTGGAAGGAGTAACGCTTCCGGGAGGAGGAACGCTTCGTGTAGAGAAAAACTACCGTGATGTTGAACTGCCTTCGGATCTTCCGGAGACCAAAAGTGATAACCGGATTTTGAAAGTATGTCTTGGATTATCACAGGAAAAATCGGAGCAGGTGGTACTTGTCACAAAAGACATTTTGCTGCGCATTAAGGCACAGATCATAGGTATTAAGGCAGAGGACTTTCAAACAGAGCAGGTATTAGGACATGAGGCACAGTATCGTGGAAGAATCAGTGTCTATGTGTCGGAAGATCACTTCAGGGATTTCAAGAAAAAAGGGGTTCCGGTGGAAGTCGTATACCAGGTGGATGAAAATGGAAAAAATGTGGTTCCACAGTTGTATGAGAACGAATTCGTAATTTTACAGAGTGACCAGTCGGCGAAGAAAACGCAGCTTGGGAGAGTAGAACATGGGGTGATCCGTAAGCTGGAATATCGCAAAGTACAGCCCTATGGTGTGAGCCCGCGCAATGCCGGACAGTATTTTTTGCAGGAGGCACTGATGCAGCCGGCAGAGAAAGCACCGCTTGTGATTGTCAAGGGGATGGCGGGAACCAGTAAGACATTTTATTCGCTTGCGGTAGGATTAGAAAAGATGCTGAACAATCCAACAGGAGAATATAGAAGAATCATGATCTGCCGTCCGAATGCGCAGTTTGATGAAGATATTGGATTTTTGCCGGGAGATGAGCAGGAAAAAATAGGCCCTTTGATGCGTCCGATTATTGATAATCTGGAGCAGTTGATTGATTCAAATGAACAGAGCCGCTATGAAAACGAGGCAGAGCTGCAGGATAAGGTGGAAGAAGTGTTTGACCGTGGAATTATTCAGGCGGAGGCGATGAATTTTATCCGTGGCAGATCCATTGTAAAAACGTATCTGATCATTGACGAGGCACAGAATATGACACCGAATCAGATGAAGGGGCTGATTACCAGGGCTGGAAAAGACACAAAAATAATTCTGCTGGGAGATCCGAATCAGATTGACCGCCCATTTTTAGACGAGAGAACCAATGGACTTAGTTATGCGGCAGAACATATGAAGGGAAGCCCTCTTTGCTGGCAGATTACACTGACTGCGGAAGAATGTGAACGCTCAAAACTTGCGGCGGATGCGATCACACGAATGTAAGGTGGGACATCTGTGAACAGTTATCTATACGGATTTACAGAACATGTATGATTACATACAGGTAAGTATGGAAAAATAGAAAAAAGAAAGCAAGGAAACAGGTATGAAGGAAACAAAAAAAGAAACGAAAAAAGCGGCAAGTGCTTTTTCGTATGACGCGATAAAAAAAGATGAAGAAATTAACTTATTGATCGAGCGTGGAAACCAGGTACTCGGCGAGCTGGGATTCACCGAACATTCCATCAAACATGCAACAAAAGTAGCACAGGAAGCGGCGCGTATCTTAAAAGAACTCGGCTACAGCGTTCATGAAATAGAATTAAGCAGGATAGCCGGATATATGCATGACATTGGAAACAGCATCAATCGAAATGACCATGCACACAGCGGTGCGATCATGGCATATCAGATTTTAAAGGAGCGCAAAATGCCGTTGGCAGATGCCATCATCGTGGCAACAGCCATCGGACAGCACGATGAGGCCACCGGAACGGCTGTGGATGCAGTTTCTGCAGCTTTGATTCTTGCAGATAAAACAGATGTAAGAAGAAACCGGGTGCGCAATCAGGTGATTGCCAACTTTGACTCCCATGACCGGGTAAATTATGCAGCTTTGGAATCACATCTTCAGATCAAAAAAGAAAAGAAAGTGATTCAGATGGAACTGGAGATGGATGATACCATGTGTACGGTGATGGATTATTTTGAAATTTTTTTACAGCGTATGCTGATGTGTAAGCGGGCAGCAGAAGTGCTTGGATGCCGGTTTAAGTTTCTGGTAAATGGGAATAAGCTGTGTTAATTATAGGACTTATCGCCTATTGTGGTTACATCCTGAAATGTTTACAATGGGAGAGTCGGACGAATTGTGGAGGGCAATCGATCCGGTTAAAATGCAAACAAAAAGGAGAATACTATGAAAAAGAAAGTAACTGCAATGATACTGGCACTGGCGCTGTCCGCAGGTGTCGTGGCACCGGTACCGGCATATGCCGATGGAATTACGGTTGAGGAAACTTCCATGGACACAGCAACGGAGAAGGCGTTTGATACCGATTATACCGTAAAATGGGATGCGGATAAGGTATACTGGAATAAGGTTACGCTGGATCAGCAGGGAATCCTTCGGATTCATTTGAATGAGGAGGATCCGGATTCCCTGGAGAATTATGTTGTAGCTGTTTACTCCGCCAAAGGGGAAAAGATCTGGAAGATCATGATGGACTGTGCAGGGGCAGCAGCAGATAATTATGTGGGGCTTGCAAAGGGAACTTATTATGTATCACTGAAATCGCATTACCAGTTTCGGCCTTCTACAACGTATCGTTTTTCGTTTGAAAAAAATAATGCCTGTGAGATTGAGGCAAATGAGAAGAAAAATAATGCTACAGGTATGAAAGTAAACACCATGTATACTGGATTTATGGGAAATTCCTATGGTGGTGCGGAAGAAGATAATGATATGTATGCAGTAACCTTAAAAAAGGGACAGAGCTATAAATTTATCAGTGATGCGGACTCTTACAGTGAAAAAACAACGATTGTAAAATTGCTTGGCAAAACAACAAAATTATCGTTTTTCTGGCCATCTGTAAAGAAAAAAGATTTCTGTGTGTCATCCGGTGATGTGTTTATTGCGCCTTATACAGGAACTTATTATGCATATGTAAATAATTATTATGGAAAACAGTACAAGTACGAAATCGGAGTGAAAAAAATAAATCTGAAGGCTCCGACCGTATCTGTTTCTGCCGGAAAGAGCAGTGCAAAAGTAAGCTGGTCGAAAGTAAATAATTACAGATATGAGGTAGAGTATGCGACCAACAGCAAGTTTCAGGGCGCAAAAAAAGTAAGTGTTTACGATCAGAAGACTTCTGTTACGATCAAATACCTTACTTCAAAAAAGAAGTATTACGTGCGGGTTCGTTCCTGTGCCAGGACAGAAAATGATAACAATAAGAAAGCATATTCTGCATGGTCGAAAGTAAAGACCGTTACCGTAAAATAAAATTAAGAAAAAGCAGGCTTTGGCATATGTCAAAGCCTTTTTTCATGATCTGCAAATTTATTATCTGACATAAAGATTAGAAGAAAGCTGCCGATATATAAAACAGAAAATAACATATGATCTACGGAAGGATCAAAAAACACTGTCAGCCCATAAAGGATCAGGGAGGAGAAACTATGAGCACAATCAATACAAGTTATGCAGCAATGCAGTACGGGATGAATACTGCCCAAAAGATCAGACAGCAGGACAGCCGTAAGGCAGATACCGGAGAAAAGGTAAAGGAAACCGGAGAAACACAGTCCACAGAGACAAAAAAGCTTTCAAAGAAAGCCCAGGATGTTTTAAAAAAACTGAAAGACAAATATGGGAATATGGATTTCTTTGTTTCGGATACCACAGATGACACAGAAGCCAGGCAGATCATGTCCCGCGGAACAAAGGAATATTCGGTATTGTTATCCAGTGATGAACTGGAAAAAATGGCAGAAGATGACAGTTATTATAACAGCCGTGTGAAAGATATTGATGGTGCAGTGAGCATGTCAAAACAGATCAACGGGCAGTTCGGTTTTGACAGCGCATACGGAAAAGAAAACGGCACGCAGATTGCACAGATTGGAATCAGGCTCAACGATGATGGTACGACAACCTATTTTGTGGAACTTGAAAAACTTTCCGAGAAACAGAAAGAGCGCATAGAGAATGCGAAGGAAAAGAAAGCAGAGGATGCAAAAAAGGCAGATAAATCCGCAGAGAAAGCGCAGACTGTCAAAAAAACATCCGTGCAGGCAAATTCCATGGAAGAGTTGCAGGAAAAGATCAGGAATATCGACTGGGACAGCATCAAAGAGGAGACACTACAGACCAAGGGTGGAAAATTTGATTTCCGTGCATAGAAACCGGTCAGGTGAATACAGACAGGAAACGCAAAAAGAAGCTGACACACGAAAAGAAAATTCGTGTGCAGCTTCTTTTTTGCTGGTTATTAGCATCCAAAACACTTACGGATCAGTGCTGAGAAATCGCAGTTGGAAAAAAATCTAAAGCACATAGTTAAGTACCTCCCTGTTTGTATTTGTATTAGCTAAGTACAAATGCATTGTAACAAGTCTGTAATATTTCTGCAATAGGAGGGTATTTCCAGTTTAGGAAAGTTCCAGTTTTCCGGTATACAGCTGATAATAGGTTCCCTTCTGCTTAATCAGATCCGCATGATCCCCGCGTTCAATGATCTGTCCATGATCAAGCACAATAATTGCATCACTGTTTCGGATCGTAGACAGACGATGGGCGATAACAAAAACCGTACGACCTTTCATCAGGTTATCCATACCTTTTTGCACAATACTCTCGGTACGGGTATCAATGCTGGACGTTGCTTCATCGAGGATGAGAACCGGTGGATCTGCCACGGCAGCTCTTGCGATAGAAAGCAGCTGGCGCTGTCCCTGGGACAATTCTTCACCATCGCCGCTGAGCATGGTATCATAGCCATTTGGAAGCATCTGGATAAACTGGTCAGCATGCGCCAGTTTTGCCGCTTGGTGAATCTGTTCATCTGTCGCGTCAAGATTTCCGTAACGGATGTTGTCACGGATTGTTCCAGTAAACAGGTGGGTATCCTGCAATACAATACCGAGGGAACGACGCAGATCGTCTTTTTTAATCTTTGTAATATTGATGCCGTCGTAGCGGATCTTTCCTTCCTGAATATCATAAAAACGGTTAATCAGGTTGGTGATTGTTGTCTTACCGGCACCGGTGGAACCTACAAATGCCAGTTTCTGTCCCGGTTTTGCGAACAGGCTGATATCCTTTAAGATGACCTTATCCGGATTGTAACCAAAGGTAACATCTTCAAAACGGACATCACCGGTCAGAGGGGTGTAAGATACACTTCCGTCTGCGGAATGTGGATGTTTCCATGCCCACATTCCGGTATGTTCTTTACATTCGATGATGTTTCCGCTGGCATCTCTTTTGGCATTGACAAGCGTAACATAACCTTCATCGGTCTCTGGCTTTTCATCAATCAGGGCAAAGATTCTTTCAGCTCCTGCCAGAGCCATAACGATGGAGTTAAACTGCTGGGCTACCTGCATAAAAGGCTGGGTAAAACTCTTGGTAAACTGCAGGTAGGAAGCCATGACACCGAGTGTGATGCCACCCACGCCGGCAACGGAGAGGATTCCACCGAGTACGGCTGTCAGTACAAACTGTAAATTTCCGATGTTTCCAATCACCGGCCCCATCATATTTGCATATTTGTTTGCCTGTGAGGCACTGTCAAACAGTGATTCGTTGAGCTGGTCGAATTCTTCCTTGGATTTTTGCTCATGGTTGAACACTTTTACCACACGCTGGCCATTCATATGTTCTTCCACAAATCCAGTCACATCGGCAAGGGAAACCTGTTGGCGCACAAAGTATTTTCCACTGTTTCCACCGATTTTTTTGGTGACAAACACCAGAATTCCAATTACGACAATGGCGAGCAGTGTCAGCAGAGGACTAAGAAGCAGCATGGAAATAAATGTAACAATGATTGTGAAAAATGACATCAGCGCCTGCGGAATCGCCTGGCTGATCATCTGGCGCAGCGTATCGGTATCATTGGTGTACAGACTCATGATGGAACCGTTGGTATTCTGATCGAAATAACGGATCGGAAGTGTCTGCATGTGTTCAAACATATCATCACGCACGCGTTTTAATACGCCCTGACCGATATATACCATCATACGGGTATAGATAAATGTTGCAATAACACCGACAAGGAAAATACAGCCAAGTACAGCAAGTGCACGGTAAAATTCGGTATAGTTTGGTGATTTTTGTCCGATCAGTGGAAGGATGAAATCATCAAGCATATATTTTAAGGACAATGATACCGCAATAGATGCGACGGCACTTAAGAAGATACATATAAACACAAGAATGAACTGTGCCTTATAAGTTTCCGTTACATATTTCAGCAGACGTTTTGCGGTTGCAATATTATCTTTGGAAAGCTTTGGTTTTTTGTTATTCATGATCTTCACCTCCCTTGACCTGAGATTCATATACTTCACGGTAAATATCATTGGTCTTTAACAATTCTTCAGATGTACCAATACCAGAAATAGCACCGTTTTCCAGAACAATGATCTGGTCGGCATCTTCAATAGAAGAAACACGCTGTGCAATGATGATCTTTGTGGTATTCGGGATTTCCTCACGGAAAGCCTTACGGATCAGAGCATCGGTTTTGGTATCTACGGCACTTGTGGAATCATCCAGAATCAGAATCTTTGGTCTTTTCAAAAGTGCACGGGCAATACAAAGACGCTGTTTCTGTCCACCGGAAACATTGTTTCCACCCTGGACAATCTGTGTGTTGTAGCCATCCGGAAATTCCCGGACAAAACCATCGGCCTGTGCCAGTTTACATACATTTTGCACTTCTTCGTCAGAGGCGTTTTCGTTGCCCCAGCGGATATTGTCATAGATCGTTCCGGAGAACAGCACATTTTTCTGTAATACCATAGAAACCTGATCACGCAGAGCTTCCAGATTGTATTTGCGTACATCGACACCGCCGACCATTACACTTCCCTTCGTGACATCATACAGACGTGGAATCAGCTGTACGAGAGTGGATTTGGCACTTCCGGTTCCACCGATGATACCCACCGTCTGACCGGATTTGATGTGCAGATTGACATCTTTTAAGGAAAGATTTCCACCCTCACCGGCATAACTGAAGCTGACATGGTCAAAGACAATATCACCATCGGCAACGGAAGTTACTGCGTCTGCGGGATCAATCATTTCCGGAATTTCATCGAGTACCTCGATGATACGGTCTGTTGATGCGCCAGCAATCATAATCATGACGAAAACGAAAGTTACCATCATCAGGGAGCCGATGATCTGTAAAGCATATACAATAATGGAGGTTAAGGCACCGGTTTCCATCGTTTTGGTTACAATGCCTTTTCCACCAATGTAGACAAGGATCATGATAACGGCATACATTACAAACTGCATAACCGGAGAGTTCCAGGCAACAATTTTTTCTGCTGTTGTGAATAACTGGTAAACATATTTGGAAACACCGTGGAATTTGTCAATTTCATAATCTTCACGGACAAATGCCTTTACCACGCGGGCGGCATTTACATTTTCCTGTACGGAATTGTTTAATTCATCATATTCGTCAAACACTTTAATGAAATGTGGATGGGCTTTTTTTGCGATAAATAACAGCGTGCCACCGAGTACCGGAATGACGATTAAAAATAAGAGCGCAGCTTTTCTGCTGAGCGTCAGAGTCATAACCCAGGATAAAATAATCATGATCGGAGCCCTTGCCAACAGGCGGATACTCATCATGTAAGCCATCTGGATATTTGTGATATCGGTGGTCATACGTGTTACAAGACCGGACGTGGAAAAATGGTCAATATTTTTAAAGGAAAAATCCTGTACTTTATAATAAATATCGTGCCGCAGATTTTTGGCATACCCGGCTCCGGCAATTGCTGCAAAGTTTCCGGCCTGTACACCGAAAAACAGGGACATCATTGCCATAATTACAAGGATAAGTCCTCTTTGGATAATATATCCGAGATTTCCTTCTGCAATGCCAATATCAATAATTTTTGCCATTTCCAGAGGAATCAATACTTCCATCAGTACCTCTAATGTAACCAGAAGAGGGGCAATGATGGATTGCTTTTTGTATTCCCGGACGGATTGTAAAAGTTTCTTATTCATTTTTTTTACATACCTCCTTATGTTCTGATACGTTATAGAGCATCTGGCAGAGCACTTTTTTACAGGTCAGGACATCCGCTTCGGAAATATCCGCCGTAAGCTGTGCTTCCGACTGCCTTATGTGTGCAAGGATGCTCGGACGGAGTGCTTCCGCTTTCTTTGTAGGAATGATGCGTTTCAGACGGGCATCTTTTTTTTCACTTTCCCGCACAATAAAACCATTTTTTTCGAGAAGCTGCAGCATTCCGGTCGCCGTGGATTTGCGGATCTGAAATTCTTCTTCGATGTCTTTCTGGTAGACAACCTTGTGAAGGGTTTCCAGAAGAAGAAATTTCAACACATGTTTCTGTATGGTGGTCAGACCATCATCGTTGATCATGGAGATCACACAGTTTTTTCGCTTCATCTGATGGGATAGTACCTGAATCAGGCGGCCCATATGAATTTCTTTGAGTTCTTCATCGTCGAAATCCTGCAAGAAATCACTCCTTTCTTAAAATGATTTTTAAATAGTTAGCAACCGAACTTTTATCATTATAGGGATGAAAATTTAAAATGTCAATGACTTTTTTTGGAGGATTTTGTAAGTTCACAGAAAAAACACAAACACAAAATGCCTGACAACTTGCGTTAAAATGAGTAAATTTATCATATTCACAGAAAAAACACAAAATAATTAACAGACAGGGTTGACATTGCCAGAATACAGTGCTATAACGTAGGCATAACAAAGGAAACAAATTTGACATATGAATATGAGGAAAAGAGGCGATTACTATGTCAGATAAGAATCCAAAACACCCGTTAAAGAAAAAACAGGCGAAAGCAAAAGATAAAAAGAAACACGTTTACGAATAAATCGTAAAGTGGAGTCGAGCGAGAGCATCTGCTGATGTCCTCGCTTTTTTCTTTTCCCAAAAGAGTATGTTGAGAAGCAAAAACGGAGATGTTATACTAAAAACAGTATAAAAATAAGGAAAGAAACGAGGAAATCGGTCATGACAAAAACAACGGGAAGTATAGCGGCATCAACCAATATCGTAAAGGAATCTGTGGTGATGGGGGATGTTTCCATCGGTGCGGACAGTACCATTCTTTTTTATGCGGTACTGCGTGGGGATGACAATAAAATTATCATCGGAAAAGGGACAAACATTCAGGATAACTGCACGGTCCACACTTCCAAAGTCGACCCGACCATGGTGGGCGATTATGTGACGGTGGGGCATAATGCAATTCTTCATGGCTGCACGATCGGGGACAACACATTAATCGGCATGGGCGCAACGGTGATGAACGGCAGTGTGATCGGAAAAAACTGTCTCATCGCAGCAGGAAGCCTTGTGCTTGAACACCAGAATATCCCGGACGGCAGCATGGTTATGGGCAGACCGGCGAAGGTCACGCGGGCATTGACGGAAGAAGAAATTGCAGGGTTAAAAGAGAGTGCACTTTCTTATATCGAAGAGGGAAAGAAACTCAGGGAAGAAGGTTATTGCCTGTAAAAAAGAGGTACACAAGTGGATAAAATATTAATAATTGAAGATGATGTGGAAATCAATACGCTGTTAACAGATTTCCTGAAAGAAAACGGATATGTTGTGTACAGTCAATATGATGGACTCCATGTTCTGGATTTCTTACACAAAGAAAAAATTGATCTGATCATACTTGATATTATGCTACCCTATCGAAGCGGCGATATTATTCTGGCAGATATACGCAGACAATTTACGATACCGGTTCTTATTATTTCAGCGAAAGAAACGACACAGAATAAAATTGATCTGCTTCGTCTTGGGGCAGATGATTACATTACAAAACCTTTTGATATGGAAGAAGTGCTTGCCAGAATTGAAAGCAATCTGCGCAGAGTACAGTTTGAAAATCGTTCGGCTGCCTGTTTACAATACGGGGATTTATGTCTGGATCTGGAAAAGAATACGGCATTTTTGAAGGAAGCGGAATTGGCTTTAACCGCAAAAGAATTTGCCATTCTGGAATTGCTGATGAAATATCCGGACAAAGTATTCTCAAAGTCAAATCTTTTTCAGAGTGTGTGGAATACAGAATATTTTGTGGAAGACAATACGCTTAATGTTCATATCAGTAATCTGCGTAACAAATTAAAAGCGGTTTGTCCGGATAAAGAATTTATAGATACGGTCTGGGGCATTGGTTATCGTCTGCATAAGGCTAAGGAATAAAAGTTCCCTGGCTTTATGCTTTTTTAAGGTCTTCTTATCTCAGCTTAAGGAATTCTTTAAGAATGTTCGTTATACTGTTTTTTGTAAAGGAGGTTCGGAAGATGAATTCAGTTATTTTAGAAGCCCGGTCTTTAACGAAAGAGTACAAGCAGACACTGGCATTGGACCACATAAATTTGCAGATAAAAAAGGGTAAAATTTATGGTTTTATCGGTCGGAATGGGGCTGGCAAGACTACTTTTTTAAGACTGGTCACGGGACTTGCATTTCCGACAAGCGGCACGCTTTCCTTATGGGGAAAATCAGAAACTGTGGAATTACAGAAACAGCGTAAACGGATTGGAAGTATGATCGAAACACCGGCATTATTTCCTGCAATGACCGCATATCAGAATATGGAAATACAGCGTATTCAGCGTGGCATACCGGATAAAACCGTGATAAAAAGAACATTGGATATGGTTGGGTTAAACGATACGGGAAAAAAGAGGGTTCGAAATTTTTCCTTAGGGATGCGGCAGCGCCTTGGAATTGCAATGGCTCTTTTGAATACCCCGGAATTTTTAATTTTAGATGAACCTGTTAACGGACTGGACCCTGCCGGAATTGTGGAAGTCAGGAATTTATTAAAAATGCTAAACAGGGAATACGGAATGACAATTCTGGTCTCCAGTCATATTTTGGAAGAATTGTATCAAACGGCAACAGAGTTTATTCTGCTTGATCATGGAAATATTATAGAAGAAATTTCTGATCATGAATTAAATGAACGGTGCAAACGTCATATTGCGATTCAGACAACCAATGTACAGAAAGCAGTGATGGTTCTGGAAGAAAATCTTCATACAGATCATTTTAAGCTGATGCCCGATGGTACGATTCGTTTGTACGATCATCTGGATGATCTGGAAATGGTTGCATCTGTTTTATCAGAAGCGCATGTGTTGGTTACCGGGCTTTTTGTATCGGGTGATACATTGGAAGATTATTTCCTGAGTAAAATAGGAGGGGCAAAAGATGGAAAATCTCCTGAGAACGGAATGGTATAAATTATGGCATAGCTGGTACTTTTGGGGAATCGGGATCTTTACGTTTCTTTTAAGCAGTATATTGTTGCTGGACAGCAAAGGAAAAACTTCAAATCTGGTTATGGCATCTTTATATAATACGCCACTTCTTTATTTCCTGATTATTGTTTTTATAGCATTGTTTATTGGAAATGATTTGGGAGGAAGAACCTTAAATGCATATCTGACTGCAGGACATAAGAGAGGTTATGTATTCTGGGCAAAAGTCATGGTATCCCAGATTGGCTGCATCCTCATTCTGACAGTTCCGTTACTGATACATGAAATCATTGGCCGGTTTGGTATGAAAGAAAGATTTCCGGAAATTTCAGGTACTTTTACTGTGGCTTTTCAAATACTGTTTGTCGTAATCACCATGTGTGCATTACCGGTTGTTCTTGCTTTTGTTTTCCGCGATATGGGAAAAACACTGGCAGTTTCCATGGTTCTGTTTTTTCTTATGATTTTTTTGATGAATGGGCAACATGCAGAAAGTCTGATAAGAATATTGCCCATGGGACAGCTTCGATTAATTGCATTACAAAAGTTTGACAGGACAACGGTTCCGTTAAGCCTGGATTTTCTGTGGATGTTTATTTTGTATTACAGTGCCGGTCGCATTTTTTTACATGCAGATTTGAAATAGTGGGAGGTGTTTAGGATGGAAAAATTATTAAAGATGGAGAAATACCAGTTTTTGCATAATTTCGTTTACTGGTGTGGGATAATCGGAATATTTGTTCTGGGCTTTTTTACCGCCGATACCTATGTGCCAGAAGTTATGGGACCGGCAGGAGGAAAGGCATCTTCCCTTGCAGATATTTTTAACGGAATGGTGTATGATTCTACGTTTCTCCTTATCATTATTTCGGGGCTTCTTGCTTTGAGTTTCGGACAGGAATTTTCCGGGAGAACCATAACGCTCGAAGTCAGTGCCGGACATTCCAGAAGCAAAATTTTTACGGGTAAAATCATATCCTATCTGATCGCTTTTCATATCATGGCGCTTGTGTATCCGGTTGCAGGATGTATCAGAGAATTTGGAAAGTTTGGTATGGAAGATGGTGGGGTATTTTTTTATAATGTAACAAAAGCAATCGTTTATTCGCTTCTGTTAAATAGCGGGATCTTTCTGATTGCAATCTTAATTTGCTGTTATTTGCAAGATGTTGTGAGAGCAACTTCTGTTACGGCAATTATTATTTTTGCACTTAGTCTTTATCTCGGATATGGAATGATGCTGCAATTGCCGGTAGCGTTTTTACCGGTTTATCAGATCCGGGTCGTTGTCAGCAGGAACACATTTTTTCAGCCGGCTGCTATTCTGGCAGGGGTGATATGGTCGGGCATACTGATATTGCTTTCGTGGATAAAATTTCGTAAATGTGACTTGAAATAGATGGAGGAAAGATGTCTGAAATAAAATGGTTTTTATTGCTTCTGGCAGTGGGATTCCTGATATTATTATTCCGACATATACAGCTGAAAAAACAAATTCGTAATCTTTCCGGTCAGGTGAAGGAATGGAATCGTGGAAATTCCGGACAGATGATAGACATTTCCCTGATGGATAAAGATTTAGAACACCTGGCAGCTATACTGAATCTTTATAATATCAGGCAGAGACAGGCCGTAGCGAAAACCTTACGTCATGAAGAACATTTAAAAGAATCTGTTGCAAATATATCACATGATCTGCGTACGCCGCTAACGGTTATTCTTGGTCATTTACAATTGTTACAAAAAGAAGATTTAGAGCCGGCGCAGGCCAAACGCATCGCAGTTGTCCTGCATAAAGCAGAAAAAATGAAGGAACTGGTGGAAGCATTTTATGACCTTTCTGTTTTAGAGGAACAGCAGACCGTTCCCAGTAAAGAAACGTTTAATTTTTCCAACATGCTCATAGATCTGATAACGGAACATGCACCGGCATTAGAAAAAAAGAATATTATACCGGAAATAAAACTGCCAGATTATTCCATCTACATATATTCAGACCGGAATATGGTAGAGCGGATTTTGCAAAACCTGCTGACAAATGCAATGAAGTATTCGGCAGGGAACATAAAAATAACACTTATGCAGAAATCGGATGGCGGTATCCGGTTTATGATGGAAAATCCAGTGAGTGACAGCTTGCAAATTGATGGTAACCGGCTGTTTGACCGCTTTTATACAGGGGATACCTCACGACACGATGGAAGTACGGGGGTAGGGCTTGCGGTAGTTAAGGCTCTCGTTCTGGCTCTTGATGGTAATGTAGGAGCAAGCGTACAGGACAATAACCTCAAGATTATTCTTGAATTATAAAGTATTGAATTAAAAATAATAAGAGTTTATTTTGCGGAATTCTTTAAAGCCTGAATTTGTTCCACGGAAAGTCCGGTAATTTCAGAAATTTCAGAATCCGAATATTTACCGGAGGAAAGCATACGACGGGCAGATGTTGTAATGCCTCGTTCAATGCCCTGCTGAATGCCAGTTTCCAGCCCCTCGCGGTATTTCTCGTCATAAGCCATTTGCAGCGTCATGTAGTCATGCCTCCATTTCTCATTGCGCTTGGCAGATTCCACAGCCTTGGAGAGATCTTGTGTAAAAGAATCTTCCGGCTGTCTGCCATCAATAAAGTTAAGCAGCCGTTTCAGTTCCGGCCGAACATCATCAAAAATTCCTTTCGTATTTAAAATGATTTTCTGTGTGCCATCGTTAAGAGGCAGATTCGGATCTTCCACGCAGCGGTTTTCAAAAGTATACACATGCCTGCCGATATGGAACGGATCAAAGGTGCAGACAAAGATCACAAAACTTTGTTTCAACTGCGTGTAATCCATGCCCTTGTCGAGCAGGTTTAAATCAATCATCCCCTGATAATAGCGGGTGCGCTTCGGAAGATTTTTATGGTGTCCGTTCTGCATTTCAATGTTGTAAACCGTATCAAAATCGTCCTCAACATACACATCCAGCCGGATGCTCTTCGCATCCAGAGACAGATTAATCGTTTTCTGATCCTCGGGATACTCAATGCGTGAAATCTTAATATTCAGTATAGTTTCCAGAAAAGGTTTACAATATTTGGGATCGCGCATAACAATCCCAAACATAAAATCATCACTAATGGTAAGGTCTTCGAACTTTTTGCTCTTGTACATTTTCTTCTCCTTTGTAGTGGCGGAGAGGAAAACGTGTGATATAGCGGCTGTTCTTCTATCAAGATTGTAACATGGAAGCCCCCCAGCTTTCAATATCTGAAAATAAAAACAATAATAAAATAATAACTGAATTTTTGCTCTGCACGAAATTCCTCTCCAATATTTAATTGTTTCGTACACATGGAAAAAACGGATGAAATATCCGGTGAAATGCAGCCGGTATATAAATTTAGCTGCAAATTCGAAATGTGTAAAGAAAATATAGCATGGAAGAAACATATGCGCAATAGGAAAACAGGACTAAAATTAAGACGTCACAAAATCTTCACAAAAGAATTAGCACTCGATACTTGATAATGGAAGTCGATTTTTGTCCTGTCTTGTGTATCCCGGAAGTGCCTGTTTTACAGGCTTTCCGGGGTATCAGTCATTTTGTCTGGTATTGTAAAGCAGTGTCAGATTTGTCGTAAATGTCGTAAATTTGTGGTCAAAAAATGATGAGAAATGGAGAGTGCTAATAAAATGAACGCAGGCAGCGAAGCAGCCGCGTTCATGAGCAAGTAGCGAAAGCGGATTGCGAATGTCCTATTTATATCACGTATACGAATGTAAATGGATATCTGATCCCGAATCTCACCTATAAATCCGGTGAGCAGATGGAGCAACTTGGCAAGTATGGTTTTCTTCGCAGAGATTATCTGAAAAACCATCGAAATTCAACCTATCAGGTGATGCTTCTGCAGGATACGATTGGAAAGCATCTTCTGGAAGTGGACAAGGCAGCCAGAGAACGGGAAGAGGTAATTCTGAAGCAGTTAGAAGAAAAAGAACCACTGCCGGATAAAGAAGCAGATCAGATGGCCTGGGTAAGAGCTGCTAATCAACACAAAGCGATTGCGGAAGAGATTATTCTCAAGAAATTGATTGATGTTTAAATGCAAGTTCTAAAAGGATACGCAGTGCGTA